>OKFX01000049.1_pt1 | contig 91530 bp, 84 predicted proteins | sample 1633441 | NCBI WGS metagenome assembly OKFX01 (sample SAMN04436775, study PRJEB24849) | human gut metagenome | biome: human gut; feature: NICU; material: stool | host: Homo sapiens | place: USA: Saint Louis, MO | collected 2011-03-21
CGTAACTAAACAGGAGCCGACTTGTTCTGATTATTGGAAATCTTCTTTGCCCTCCTATGTGAGGGCTTTTTTATATGCATACCAATAACGCTTCACTCGAGGCGTTTTCGTTATGCAATCAAATATAAGGAGTTACCCATGATGCACTTTCAGCTCGCGGGTAGCGGCGTCATGTCCGCTTTCTACCCGCACGAATCTGAATTATCACGCCGAGTTAAACAATTAATCAGAGCAGCAAAGAAACAACTGGAGGCGTTATGCGCAATGAAATAGCCATCAATCACCAGATGCTTCGTGCTGCACAAAACAAAGCAGTAATAGCCAGATTTATTGGTGATTCAAAAATGTGGCTTGAAGCAAATAAAGCGATGAAATCAGCTATCAACCTTCCGTGGTATCGCAGGAAATGAGTTTTACAGATAACTGGTCAGACGAAGAATTCATTCGTCAGATGAAAGAATTAATCGGTAACGAAGGAGATATTCATGTCACTTGCAACCACAGTGAAGGAGAGCAAGTTACAGAGACGCATGTACACGCAGAAAGCTCTCTGGTATCGCCATAATGGCGACCGCGAAGGAATGCGGGTATGCCTTAATTTGTCCCGAGTCGAAGTATTAAATCAGCGTTATTTCCTTGGGCCGTGTCCATTCTGAGAACAATCATATGAGCAAAGAATTTTACGCAAGACTGGCAGCTATTCAGGAGAATCTGAACGCGCCAAAGAATCAGTACAACTCATTCGGTAAATATAAATACAGAAGCTGCGAAGATATTCTTGAAGGCGTTAAGCCGTTACTGAATGGTCTGTTTTTATCAATCAGCGATGAAGTTGTGTTGATTGGTGATCGGTATTACGTGAAAGCCACGGCAACTATTACCGATGGCGAAAACAGCCATACGGCAACCGCTCTTGCACGAGAGGAAGAAAGCAAGAAAGGAATGGATTCTGCACAAGTTACGGGAGCTACAAGCTCTTATGCACGCAAGTATTGCCTCAATGGTTTGTTCGGCATTGATGATGCGAAAGATGCAGATACAGACGAGCATAAACATCAGCAGAACGCAGCAGCAAAGCAATCAAAACCATCACCTACACCTGAACAGGTTCTAAAAGCATTCACTGACGCAGCAATGCAGAAAAACACCGTAGAAGAGCTTAAACAGGCGTTCGCCAAAGCGTGGAAGATGCTCGAAGGCACACCTGAGCAGCACAAAGCGCAGGACGTTTACAACATCAGACGAGACGAATTAGAAGGAGCTGCTGCTTAATGGCACATTCGATTACTGTAAGACTAAACAAGCCCGCAAGAGAGTTTCAGGCCGGGGAAAATATCGGATTCAACATCCGTGCTGGCGTTCAGTATTACGATCGCCAGACAAAAAAGAAAGAATGGACAAACTACAGCGCCGTTGTATTTGCCAAGCCGGGAGCGCAAGCGGATTACTACCGTAGTGTTCTTGTTGAAGGTGGCATTGTGGAAATTACCGGAGAAAACATCAGGGTTGATGTTTATCAGGGGCAAAATGGTCAATCAATCACTCTTGAATTACTGAATGCAAAGATTGGATTTGCAGCTTCAGGAAATGGCCCGCAGCAGCAAAGTAGTAACCAGCAGAACACCCCTGTATACGACGATTCCATCCCATTCTGATTTAGAAAAATAAGGATTTAATTATGCCAGCGCCTCTGTATGGTGCGGATGACCCGCGCCGCTGTTCCGGCAATTCCGTATCGGAGGTGCTGGATAAATTCAGGAAAAACTACGACCGGATAACGTCGCTACCGCAGGAAACAAAAGAGGAAAAGGAATTTCGCCACTGCGTATGGCTTGCAGAGAAAGAAGAACGCGAGCGAATTTACCAGACATCAATCCGACCATTCCGCAAAGCCACATATACCCACTTCCCTGAAATTGACCCGCGCCTGCGTAATTACCGCTCACGCTATGGCGCTATCAGTAATGACTGAGGAATTTACCATGAGAGGACTTGCATACAATCCCGGCATTCTTCCGGCAGAAATGATTATTCGCCAACGCGTAAAGCCAATGCCATCGAGAGAGGAATTGCTTAAGAGAAAGAGTTTCGGTTCTGTTAATGACAACAAATATCTGAATGCGATGTGGCGCAAAGGAGGCAACCAGTGAGTAATTCAGCACGACTACAGCTTGGTTTTTCACCGCTATCAAAAACTATCATGCTGGCAAAAATGCGCGATGTTGAAGGTGGACGTATGCGCGTTGGCAATGATCCAGGTCGTGATGTTACCAATGAGGCTGCTCAATTAGTGTGGCAACTGGTCATGGCTGAAGGTGGTGAGATCGCGTGGGAGCTGGATGATGGTTCTCGCATGGTGTTGAAGGCAGAAAAGCCGGAGGCAACCAGTGAGCAAGATTGATTATCAGGCACTGCGTGCTAAGGCAGAGAAAGCAACGTGTGGTGTGTGGTCGCTCGAATATGGAGAGGGCCGATTTGATGGTGATGATGCGCTAATTCATCGCGAGGCTGCTGGATATATTCCCATTTGCAGAATTGAAGGAGCGCATCCTGAAAGCGGTTTCGATGAAGATTTCCAAATGGAACAGCAGGCCAATGCTGAATTCATCGCTGCAGCCAATCCGGCTACCGTCTTGGCGCTGCTGGGCGAGCTGGAAACAGCAAAAAAGCGCATAGCAGAACTGGAGGAGCGGGAAATACTGCTCCCGGAACGTAGCAGCATGCTTCATCGAACAGATTTCCACGAGGATTACCAAACGGTAATGGCATACAAAGTTTCTGAAGTCATCGCTGCAATCCGCTCCGCTGGCATTCGCATCAAAGGAGAGTGAGATGGACGGACAAATATCAATCGTTCGACCAGGAGCATGTGACGATCGCGAAATACGAATAATTATTCGTCTGGCAATGGGGAAAGCAATAACTGCTCTCATTACCCCAGAAAATCTCGCATTAGCATTAACAGGAAAGTCAGAACTGCCAGTAGAGCTAAAGCTGCGAAATGTTGAGATTAAGGTGAAATAGCTATGACCACTATTACCAAAGAACGTATCGAATTATTCATTAAAAATCCGCTTGAAAACGGGCTTACTCGTGGCGAACAAATGGAACTGGCACGAATTGCACTGGCATCACTGGAACGCGAACAGATTCGCCACGAGCATGCCAAATGGTCTGACTCCACATTTGGCTGCGTTGGCCCCATTGGTCCACTGAAACACCTCTCAAAAGAGGCACTGGAAGCCGCAGCCGAACCAGACGATCTTAGCGAGTGGGCTGATATGCAGTTTCTGTTGTGGGATTCACAGCGCCGTGCTGGCATCAGCGATGCTGAAATTACCGCTGCTATGGAAGATAAATTGAAGATCAACATGGAGCGCCAGTGGCCTGAGCCAAAAGATGGTGAGCCTCGCTTGCACATTAAAGAACCCGGCAACTCTCCGGTAATTCCGGATGGTTTGGTCATGGTGCCGAAGAGACTAACAGCCGAGAACGGCGCTAAGGGTGTGCTATCCGGTGAATTTTCAGAAACTACGTTTATAAGCTGCCCGGAATGCTTTGGTGATGATGATTGCGAAACTTGTGACTGTAGCGGGAGAATCGAAATCAAGGTTCCAGTCAGTTGGACAACTATCAAAACTATTTGGGCTAAAGGGTGTGAGCACTTTTCAATAGTAGCACCGCAGCAAGATGGGTGATGAAAACAAGTATTTATAACTTAAAAGCATTAAAAAATCGCTTATAGATCAAAAGAAATCTACGTCAAATATTACTATATTTCAATGTGTTATAATTACCCCGTACATAAAATGGGGGGGCACAAAATGTTCAAACGCTGCATCACCAAGTGTGGAAGCACACCTGACATCCAAGCTTTTATTAATGAAGATGGTAAGCTTGTTGTTGAGAGGAGTGGTCCTTTTATTAGCAAACAACTTATCATTACCTCTCCAGCGGAGATGGCCGGAGAATGGATAGTTTCTGAACCAGAGGAGTTGCACATCCCGCTTCCTTATGGCCCTCAAGGACTGATTTATAACCGTTATGTTCAGAAGGAGGCGGGTTGACAATGTCAGGCATAACATCGCCGAGAAATCGAAAGAAAAACAGAACAAGGTAAACGTTGACCTTGCAGCATCAGGCATGGAGTACAGAGAGCGCCTTAACATACCTGTTATCACTGAGCAGGTATCATGAGAGCAACCTGAGCACTCACGCGAGTATTTCATGGAGCGCATCAGATACTATCGCGAGCAGTCGTTAAACATGCCCAAGGGAAGCAACCCATGGTATATCGATATGGATGAACAGAACGCCAAGAAGTAAACGCAATTTGAACGAATGCGAACCCGCCGAGTGCGGGTTTTCTTTTATCTGAACTCGCTACGGCGAGTTTTGTTTTATGGAGATGATAAATGCACTTCCGAGTCACAGGTGAATGGAATGGAGAACCATTCAACAGAGTTATCGAAGCAGAGGACATCAACGACTGCTATGCCCACTGGATGCTGTGGGCGCAGATAGCACATGCAGACGTAACCAATATTCGAATTGAAGAACTGAAAGAACACCAAGCCGCCTGATGGCGGTTTTTTTATTTGGGGTAGTAGATGGCTGCAATTCACATTGTATCAATAACATGCAATGCAATTCAGATAGTTGCTTGCATTATCTTTGTTTTCTCAATCCTTCGCTCCCGACGATATTCTCCAGCAATTAACCGACATCCTGCACAAGTTGAAGCCGTCAGGATAGCTATAGAGTTACGAAATGAGATGAATAAGGCATTAATGGAGATGGAGAACCCATTCACTGACAAACATTAAGAGTGGAAATAAAGAAATCACACCGCCTCACACTCGATGAGGCCTGTACATATCTGATAGAGCCGCTATATGGCGCTTTCTTTTTGCCTGGAGAATTAAGATGACCGATACCAGCCTGATTCCTGAGAAAGAAGTGATGAACAAGCTCGGTGTTTCATCACGTCAGACAATCTGGAACTATACCAAACGGCACGGATTTCCGAAGCCAGTCAGAACCCACCCCAAATCATACCTTCGTGAAGCTGTTGAAGGGTGGATTCTTAACGGTGGCGTTAATCAGAAATGCTCCTGATGTGCCAGAACAATTTATCAGCGTGAAGCTCATACGCTTTGCGCTGAGCCTCTATCCAGTCGTGTTTATTGTACACGGACATTATCCCGCCAAGTTCATGACCGAGCATTCGCTCAGTAACATGAGGCTCGACATTCATCTCGGACAGACGTGTAACAAGCGTTCTTCTGAAATCATGTGTTCGCCAGTAACCTAGATCCATCCCTCCCCTTATTCTATTTACGAATCGGTTGGCTGCAGCGATGCTGATCGGTTTGTTTATGTCTTCTCCAGGGAAAAGAACATCATTGTACGTTGTCATGGCCTTTTCGAGAAAAGGCTTAATTTGTTCGAAGATTGGACGACGGATAACATTACCCATCTTGCTATGCTCTTTCGGTACGGTCCATACGTTGTCCAGCAGGTCAAATTCTGTCTTTGTTGCCAGCCTAAGCTCTGAGAGCCTCGCCCCCCACAGCATAAGCATCTGATGAAGGAGCTTATTTGACGTAGACGCACGGCTTCTTTCAATAGCAAGCCAAATCTTAGCCAGTTCGTGATACGACAGTACCCGATCCCCTACCTCAGCGCGGGAGCCGAAGTCCCTTGGCTGGATGCTCATAATTGCGCAACTATCTATCAACTGACGCCGCATGCACCAACTAATTGCTGATCTTAGTTGACTTAGCACCTGCCTTGCTCGGCGTGGATTATCTTTTTCTTCTTCGGTAAGCAGGTCAACCCATTGCTTAACCGTGATAGAAGATGCCGGTCGATTAGGGAAGGCGTCATGCATGCGCTTCATAACCGTTGATCGGTAAAGTGCCTGGGTCTTTTCTCTGAGAGTTGTAGAGACGTAGTTGTCGAACCAGTAGTCGAGACACTGGGCGACCGTCATGGAGTTCTCCACCTTCTCTTCAAAATAAGTGCGTGGATCCGTTCCTGAGAAATAGAGCTTTCGCAAGTCAGCAGTGATCTGTCTGGCATCCTTCAAAGACAGGGATGGGTATCGACCAAGCCCAAGTCTATTAGGCTTGCCATGCCAGCGATAGCGGTACTGGAACTGGATGACCCCCTTCGGTGAAATTCGTACGCTGAGGCCATCGGCATCAGCCACTTCTTGTGGGCCCGAATATGGTTTACCATAAATAGTACGCAGTTTTGTGTCGCTTATAGCCATAAATAATATTTGGTACGCTCAAAAATAATGGTTTGGTACACATCTGGTACACAATATCACATGGACAACAGCGCACAGTAAACAACTATATTTGACGTTCGTAGACATACCCAGGTGAAAAAATGGTTGTTTTTCGAGTTATAACAGACAGTTAATTAACTACAGTGGACAATGCTAGACAATGACAGACACAGATAAACAACCTACCTTCCTCTTTCACGATTACGAAACCTTTGGCACGCACCCCGCGTTAGATCGCCCTGCACAGTTCGCAGCCATTCGCACCGATAGCGAATTCAATGTCATCGGCGAACCCGAAGTCTTTTACTGCAAGCCCGCGGATGACTATTTACCCCAGCCTGGAGCAGTATTAATTACCGGTATTACCCCGCAGGAAGCTCGGGCGAAAGGAGAAAACGAAGCCGCATTTGCCGCCCGTATTCACTCGCTTTTTACCGTACCGAAGACCTGTATTCTGGGCTACAACAATGTGCGTTTCGACGACGAAGTCACACGCAACGTTTTTTATCGTAATTTCTACGATCCTTACGCCTGGAGCTGGCAGCATGATAACTCGCGCTGGGATTTACTGGATGTTATGCGTGCCTGTTATGCCCTGCGCCCGGAAGGAATAAACTGGCCTGAAAATGATGACGGTCTACCGAGCTTTCGCCTTGAGCATTTAACCAAAGCGAATGGTATTGAACATAGCAACGCCCACGATGCGATGGCTGATGTGTACGCCACTATTGCGATGGCGAAACTGGTAAAAACGCGTCAGCCACGCCTGTTTGATTATCTCTTTACCCATCGTAATAAACACAAACTGATGGCGTTGATTGATGTTCCGCAGATGAAACCCCTGGTTCACGTTTCCGGAATGTTTGGGGCATGGCGCGGCAATACCAGCTGGGTGGCACCGCTGGCGTGGCATCCTGAAAATCGCAATGCCGTAATTATGGTGGATTTGGCAGGAGACATTTCGCCATTACTGGAGCTGGATAGCGACACATTGCGCGAGCGTTTATATACCGCAAAAGCCGATCTTGGCGATAACGCCGCCGTTCCGGTTAAGCTGGTGCATATCAATAAATGTCCGGTACTGGCCCAGGCGAATACGCTACGCCCGGAAGATGCCGACCGACTGGGAATTAATCGTCAGCATTGCCTCGATAACCTAAAAATTCTGCGTGAAAATCCGCAAGTGCGTGAAAAAGTGGTGGCGATATTCGCGGAAGCCGAACCGTTTACGCCTTCAGAGAACGTGGATGCACAGCTTTATAATGGCTTTTTCAGTGACGCCGATCGTGCAGCAATGAAAATTGTGCTGGAAACCGAGCCGCGTAATTTACCGGCACTGGATATCACTTTTGTTGATAAACGAATTGAAAAACTGTTGTTCAATTATCGAGCGCGCAACTTCCCGGGGACGCTGGATTATGCCGAGCAGCAACGCTGGCTGGAGCACCGCCGCCAGGTCTTCACGCCAGAGTTTTTGCAGGGCTACGCTGATGAATTGCAGATGCTGGCACAACAGTATGCCGATGACAAAGAGAAAGTGGCGCTGTTAAAAGCGCTTTGGCAGTACGCGGAAGAGATCGTCTGAAACAAAAAAGCCGGAGCGACAAACTCCGGCTTTTTGAGATTTACCGGATGATTATGTCATCCGGTTTGTAAGATTACGCTACGTCTTCGTACTGCGGAACCGGGTTACGGAAACTCTTGGTTACGCAAGCCAGGTAAATCAGACCGATAGCAGCCCAGATCAGACCCAGAACCATTGAGCTTTCTTCCAGGTTAACCCACAGCGCACCAACGGTCAGCGCACCACACATCGGCAGGAACAGATACTGGAAGTGATCTTTCAGCGTTTTGTTACGCTTCTCACGGATCCAGAACTGCGAGATGACCGACAGGTTAACGAAGGTGAACGCCACCAACGCACCAAAGTTAATCAGCGCCGTAGCCATTACCAGGTCGAAGTTGATTGCCAGCAGGGCAATCGCGCCAACCAGGATGATATTCATCGCCGGAGTACGCCATTTCGGGTGTACATAACCGAAGAAGCTTTTCGGGAACACGCCGTCACGACCCATTACGTACATCAGACGCGCAACGCCTGCGTGCGCCGCCATACCGGACGCCAGTACGGTAATGGTGGAGAAGATCAGCGCGCCAACCTGGAACGCTTTACCCGCAACGTACAGCATGATTTCAGGCTGTGACGCATCCGGATCTTTAAAACGAGAGATATCCGGGAAGTACAGCTGCAGGAAGTAAGTTGCAAAGATGAAGATCATGCCGCCGATCAGCGCGGTCAGGAAAATCGCACGCGGGATCACGCGCTCTGCATCTTTGGTTTCTTCCGACAGGTTGCTGATGCCGTCAAAACCGGTAAAGGAGAAGCACAGGATTGTCGCCCCGGTAATCATCGGGATAACATGCGCATCGCCAGACCAGAACGGACGAGTGCTCGCCAGCGTACCAGCGCCTTCACCTTCAAATACGCCATAAACAACCATGCCCAGAATCACCGCGATCAGCACTATCTGCAACACGACGATTACAGTGTTGAAGTTCGCTACGGATTTCAGACTACGCAGGTTAAAGGCGGTCATAAAGGCCACCAGAGCCACCACAAACATCCACGATGGAATGGAAGGCACCAGAGCTTCAAAATAGATTTTCGCCAGCAGAATGTTGATCATCGGCGCGAACAGATAGTCGAGCAGAGAAGACCAACCCACCATAAAGCCGACAGTCGGGCTAATGGATTTCTGGGCGTAAGTGTATGCAGAGCCAGCAGAAGGATAGCGGCGAACCAGCTTCCCGTAGCTCAGAGCCGTAAACAGGATCGCAATCAATGCGAACGCATAGGCTGTCGGCACATGACCATCCGTGAGGCCTGAAACGATACCAAATGTATCAAACAGCGTCATCGGCTGCATATAGGCTAGACCCATCATTACAACCGGAACTAACGTAAGCGTTTTACGCAATTCCACGCGAGAGGTGTTTGGAGTAACGTTATGCGACATGGTCATTCTCCTTTACGGTGATAACCGTCGCGTAAGCAAAAAATTGCCCCATTTTTTTGGATTCCTCAGCGACAACAACTGTCGATTTTTAGTAAATATCTATCCGGTACGAAGCCCGGCCTCTTGGTATGAATGATTGGTTTGAAGCAAAAAATAACCGACGCTAATTAAACGTCGGTTTTTAGTCATTTTTTGACAGCGGCGCATTGTGCCTAAATGGGGGGGAAATGACAAGAGAATGAGAGGCTTGCCATAATAATTTTTCTTTAAATGGCTGATTTTCCGTCATCAGATTTTGCATAAACACCGGCGATCGCACTATTTGCTAAAATTTCATCTCGCCACCAGCCGCTGGCAAGCCCTGCGGTCTGTTCATTCCAGCCAATCCAGACGGGTTCAAAGAGAGTTTGGGCGACCACTTTCTTCTCGATTAACGCGCCACTATCGAGAAAACGTTGCGCCAGATACCGTGGTAAATAGCCGCAGCCAAGGCCGCTAATTTGCAGCTCCAGCTTGGTTTTAAAATCGAAAACGGTAATGGCTTCTTGTTCGTCGAGAAGTTGTGAGGCCGTAGAAGCGCCTGCCTGCGCAGTGTCCCCCACCACAATCGCCCGATATCGTTTAATGATACGACGGTTTAACGGTTCTTCTTCCTGGGCTAACGGATGATGAGGCGCGACCGCAAAGACTTGTTCAAGATCGCCCAACCGCGAGAAACCAAACTCACTGGAAGATGGTGGCTCATGCATCGCGCCAACGATAATATCCGCTCGCCCCTGAGTCAGGGCATCCCAGGAACCACCGAGTACGCCATTGATAAACTTCAGGCGCGTCACGCTATGATGTTGATAAAAAGCTTCAATGAGAGGCGCAAGCAGAGAAAAAGGAAACGTGTCGTCCACGCCAATCACCAGCTCGTTTTCCCAGCCTTCATGCAGTTTGATCGCCTGCTTTTCCAGTTCTCGCACGGTATGCAGAACTTCCCGCCCTTTCTCTAATAACATTTTTCCGGTACGGGTGAATTTAGCGCGGTGTCCGCTACGATCAAGCAATTGAATATTAAGGTCGCTTTCCAGCTTGTGAACGGTGTAACTCAGAGCGGACGGCGTCTTGTAGAGTTTGGCTGACGCCGCCGCAAAACTGCCTTCTTTTTCTAAGGCATCGAGGATCATCAACACATCCAGCAGTGGTTTCATACACGCCCCCTTGCAGTGCATGCGGCGTCCTGCTGGCGTGATCGTTTACTCCAGCGGCATTACCAGCGGATCGGGATACTGGTATTCAAATCCCAGTTCATTACAAATCCGACTGCCATCAATAATCTTACCTTTGCCGCTGTCCAGACTATTTCTGAACTGCGGAGGTTCCAGCCCCAGTAAACGGGCCATCTGCGGATAGAAAACATTACGCGCAGGGTGAGCTAGCGCACATATATTATAGATGTGTCCGCCTTTAGGTGCCTGTAACAACAGAGTGATAGCGCCAATAACATCTTCTAAATGGACTAAATTAACACCATGTTCACCATCAGGGGCGGTTTTTCCGGCAAAGAAGCGTCCGGGATGACGTCCCGGTCCGACCAGGCCCGCAAGACGCAGAATATCGACCGAAGTACCGGGTAAATTGTGCAGCCAGTCTTCGAGTTCTTCTAATACTCGTCCACTGTTGGTCACCGGATTACGCGGGGTGGTTTCTTTCACCGTGCCTTGCGCGTCGCCATAGACAGATGTCGAGCTGGTAAAAATAATGCGGGGAATACGATGGGCCAGCGCGCTATCCACTAACTCTTGTACCGCTTGTAAATAGAACTCATCGCCGGGGCCGCTACGACGTGCCGGAAGCGTAATGACCAGCGCATCGGCATCCATCAGGGCATCCAGATCGTCAGAATCGCAAACTAACTCAGGCTCCATGCGAAGCAGATAGCTATCAATGCCACTCATTCGGGCCGCTTCGACACCATCTTGTGTGGTTTTACTCCCGGTGACTTGCCAGCCTCGCGCTGAAAGTGACATCGCCAGCGGCATGCCTAACCACCCTAACCCGACAATTGCGACCTTTTTCATCCGTTATCTCCTGATACACCTTAGATCTATAAGGCTACGCTAGCGTATCAAAACTGACAATTCATTCTATGAATGAATCTGTTCAATAATGATAACGACATGCTGCAATGAGCAGTGAATCGTCGGTAACCGCGTATACCAGACGGTGCTCCTCTGTAATGCGTCGGGACCAGAAGCCTGACAAATTATGTTTCAGGGGTTCTGGCTTCCCCTTACCTTCAAATGGTGTTCTGCGTGTATCTTTGATAATTTCATTGATCTTTTTAACAATTCGCTTATCTGTTTCCTGCCAGTACAGATAATCATCCCATGATTCCTCAGACCAGATTAGTTTCACTCAATAATGTCCTTTTCCGTTCCTTTGCCTGATTTCAGGCTATCGATTGAGTCCATCAATCTCCGGGCGTTAGCGGGGGAACGCAGTAGATAAGCCGTCTCTTCCAGCGAGTTGTATTCTTCGAGTGACATCAGAACACAAGCCTCTCCATTCTGACGAGTAATGAGGATCGGGGCATGATCTTCAACGGCTTTCATCATTGTTGCCGACAAATTCTGACGCGCTTCGCTGTAGCTAATTGTACGCATGTAAATCTCCTCTTTTGTACAGTTCATTGTACAATGATGGGTGTTAATTAACTATTTATTAATTAGTTTGTAGATCAAGACATTGTCAGCGAGACGAAAAATCAGACTTTGCTCTTTTTGGTGCTGTCAAGTTAGAGGACAGTCCTCTTAGCCCCCTCCTTTCCCCGCTCATTCATTAAACAAATCCATCGCCATAAAATATATAAAAAACCCCTTGCTTTCTAACGTGAAAGTGGTTTAGGTTAAAAGACATCAGTTGAATAAACATTCACAGAGACTTTTATGACACGCGTTCAATTTAAACACCACCATCATCACCATCATCCTGACTAGTCTTTCAGGCGATGTGTGCTGGAAGACATTCAGATCTTCCAGTGGTGCATGAACGCATGAGAAAGCCCCCGGAAGATCACCTTCCGGGGGCTTTTTTATTGCGCGGTTGTTAACGGTTCAGACAGGTTTAAAGAGGAATAAGAAAATGACAGACAACACTCGTTTACGCATAGCTATGCAGAAATCCGGCCGTTTAAGTGATGACTCACGCGAATTACTGGCGCGCTGCGGCATTAAAATTAATCTTCACACCCAGCGCCTGATCGCGATGGCAGAAAACATGCCGATTGATATTCTGCGCGTGCGTGACGACGACATTCCCGGTCTGGTAATGGACGGCGTGGTAGATCTTGGGATTATCGGCGAAAACGTGCTGGAAGAAGAGCTGCTTAACCGCCGAGCCCAGGGTGAAGATCCGCGCTACTTTACCCTGCGTCGTCTGGATTTCGGCGGCTGCCGACTTTCACTGGCAACGCCGGTTGATGAAGCCTGGGACGGTCCGCTCTCCTTAAACGGTAAACGTATCGCCACCTCTTATCCTCACCTGCTCAAGCGTTATCTCGATCAGAAAGGTATCTCTTTTAAATCCTGCTTACTGAACGGTTCTGTCGAAGTTGCGCCGCGTGCCGGACTGGCGGATGCGATTTGCGATCTGGTTTCCACCGGTGCCACGCTGGAAGCTAACGGCCTGCGCGAAGTCGAAGTTATCTACCGCTCGAAAGCCTGCCTGATCCAGCGCGATGGCGAAATGGAAGAATCCAAACAGCAACTGATCGACAAACTGCTGACCCGTATTCAGGGTGTGATCCAGGCGCGCGAATCAAAATACATCATGATGCACGCACCGACCGAACGCCTGGATGAAGTCATCGCCCTGCTGCCAGGTGCCGAACGCCCAACCATTCTGCCGCTGGCGGGTGACCAACAGCGCGTAGCGATGCACATGGTGAGTAGCGAAACCCTGTTCTGGGAAACGATGGAAAAACTGAAAGCGTTGGGTGCCAGTTCAATCCTGGTCCTGCCGATTGAGAAGATGATGGAGTGATCGCCATGAGCTTTAACACAATCATTGACTGGAATAGCTGTACTGCGGAGCAACAACGCCAGCTGTTAATGCGCCCGGCGATCTCCGCTTCTGAAAGCATTACCCGCACCGTTAACGATATTCTCGATAACGTGAAAACGCGTGGCGATGAGGCCCTGCGTGAATACAGCGCGAAGTTTGATAAAACCACGGTTACCGCGCTGAAGGTGTCTGCTGATGAGATCGCCGCCGCCAGCGAACGCCTGAGCGACGAGCTAAAACAGGCGATGGCGGTGGCAGTAAAGAATATTGAAACCTTCCACACTGCGCAAAAACTGCCGCCGGTAGATGTAGAAACGCAGCCAGGCGTACGTTGCCAGCAAGTCACGCGTCCGGTAGCTTCAGTTGGGTTGTATATTCCTGGCGGCTCCGCCCCGCTCTTCTCAACGGTATTAATGCTGGCAACTCCGGCGCGTATTGCGGGCTGTAAAAAAGTGGTGTTGTGCTCACCGCCGCCGATTGCCGATGAGATCCTTTATGCGGCGCAGCTGTGCGGTGTGCAGGACGTGTTTAACGTCGGCGGCGCACAGGCCATTGCCGCGCTGGCGTTTGGTACGGAATCTGTGCCGAAAGTGGACAAAATCTTCGGGCCAGGCAACGCCTTTGTCACCGAGGCAAAACGCCAGGTAAGCCAGCGTCTGGACGGTGCGGCGATCGATATGCCCGCAGGCCCGTCGGAAGTGCTGGTGATTGCTGACAGCGGCGCTACGCCGGATTTCGTGGCTTCTGATTTGCTTTCCCAGGCTGAACACGGCCCGGACTCTCAGGTGATTTTACTGACGCCCGATGCTGAGATGGCGCGTCGCGTAGCCGAAGCTGTCGAACGCCAACTGGCAGAACTGCCGAGAGCTGAAACCGCCCGCCAGGCACTGAGCGCCAGCCGCCTGATTGTGACCAACGATTTAGCGCAGTGCGTGGAGATATCTAACCAGTACGGCCCGGAGCACCTGATCATCCAGACCCGCAACGCCCGCGATCTGGTCGATGGCATCACCAGTGCCGGTTCGGTATTTCTGGGTGACTGGTCACCGGAATCGGCAGGTGATTACGCCTCCGGCACCAACCACGTTCTGCCGACTTACGGTTACACCGCCACCTGTTCCAGCCTCGGGCTGGCAGATTTCCAGAAGCGCATGACCGTGCAGGAACTGTCGAAAGAAGGTTTCTCCGCGCTGGCTTCGACCATTGAAACATTGGCCGCCGCCGAGCGCCTGACCGCCCATAAAAATGCCGTTACTTTGCGTGTTAACGCCCTTAAGGAGCAAGCATGAGCACCGTGACTATTACCGATTTAGCGCGTGAAAACGTCCGCAACCTGACGCCGTATCAGTCGGCGCGTCGTCTGGGCGGTAACGGCGACGTCTGGCTGAACGCCAACGAATACCCCACAGCCGTGGAGTTTCAGCTTACTCAGCAAACGCTCAACCGCTACCCGGAATGTCAGCCGAAAGCGGTGATTGAAAATTACGCGCAGTATGCAGGCGTAAAACCGGAGCAGGTGCTGGTCAGCCGTGGCGCGGACGAAGGTATTGAACTACTGATTCGCGCTTTTTGCGAACCAGGTAAAGACGCCATCCTCTACTGCCCGCCAACGTACGGCATGTACAGCGTCAGCGCTGAAACCATTGGCGTCGAGTGCCGCACAGTGCCGACGCTGGACAACTGGCAACTGGACTTGCAGGGCATTTCCGACAAGCTGGACGGCGTAAAAGTGGTCTATGTTTGCAGCCCCAACAACCCGACCGGGCAACTGATCAATCCGCAGGATTTTCGCACCCTGCTGGAGTTAACCCGCGGTAAGGCGATTGTAGTTGCCGATGAAGCCTATATCGAGTTTTGCCCGCAGGCATCGCTGGCTGGCTGGCTGGCGGAATATCCGCACCTGGCTATTTTACGCACACTGTCGAAAGCTTTTGCTCTGGCGGGGCTTCGTTGCGGATTTACGCTGGCAAACGAAGAAGTCATCAACCTGCTGATGAAAGTGATCGCCCCCTACCCGCTCTCGACGCCGGTTGCCGACATTGCGGCCCAGGCGTTAAGCCCGCAGGGGATCGTCGCCATGCGCGAACGGGTGGCGCAAATTATTGCAGAACGCGAATACCTGATTGCCGCATTGAAAGAAATCTCCTGCGTGGAGCAGGTTTTTGACTCTGAAACCAACTACATTCTGGCGCGCTTTAAAGCCTCCAGCGCAGTGTTTAAATCTTTGTGGGATCAGGGCATTATCTTACGTGATCAGAATAAACAACCCTCTTTAAGCGGCTGCCTGCGAATTACCGTCGGAACCCGTGAAGAAAGCCAGCGCGTCATTGACGCCTTACGTGCGGAGCAAGTTTGATGAGTCAGAAGTATCTTTTTATCGATCGCGATGGAACCCTGATTAGCGAACCGCCGAGTGATTTTCAGGTGGACCGTTTTGACAAACTCGCCTTTGAACCAGGCGTGATCCCGGAGCTGCTGAAGCTGCAAAAAGCGGGCTACAAGCTGGTGATGATCACTAATCAGGATGGTCTGGGAACACAAAGTTTCCCGCAGGCGGATTTTGATGGCCCGCACAACCTGATGATGCAGATCTTCACCTCGCAAGGCGTGCAGTTTGATGAAGTGCTGATTTGTCCGCACCTGCCCGCCGATGAGTGCGACTGCCGTAAGCCGAAAGTAAAACTGGTGGAGCGTTATCTCGCTGAGCAAGCGATGGATCGCGCCAACAGTTATGTGATTGGCGATCGCGCGACCGACATTCAACTAGCTGAAAACATGGGCATTAATGGTTTACGCTATGACCGCGAAACCCTGAACTGGCCAATGATTGGCGAGCAGCTCACTAAACGAGACCGTTACGCCCATGTAGTGCGCAACACCAAAGAGACGCAAATTGACGTCCAGGTGTGGCTGGATCGCGAAGGTGGCAGCAAGATTAACACCGGCGTTGGCTTCTTTGATCATATGCTGGATCAGATCGCCACCCACGGCGGTTTCCGCATGGAAATCAACGTTAAAGGCGACCTCTATATCGACGATCACCACACCGTCGAAGATACCGGCCTGGCGCTGGGCGAAGCGTTAAAAATTGCCCTCGGTGACAAACGCGGTATTTGCCGCTTTGGTTTTGTGCTGCCGATGGACGAATGCCTTGCCCGTTGCGCGCTGGATATCTCTGGTCGCCCGCACCTGGAATATAAAGCTGAATTTACCTACCAGCGCGTGGGCGATCTCAGCACTGAAATGATCGAGCACTTCTTCCGTTCGCTCTCTTACACCATGGGTGTGACGCTACACCTGAAAACCAAAGGTAAAAACGATCACCACCGTGTAGAGAGCCTGTTCAAAGCCTTTGGTCGCACCCTGCGCCAGGCTATCCGCGTGGAAGGCGATACCCTGCCCTCGTCGAAAGGAGTGCTGTAATGAACGTGGTGATCCTTGATACCGGCTGCGCCAACCTGAACTCGGTGAAGTCAGCCATTGCGCGTCACGGTTATGAACCCAAAGTCAGCCGTGACCCGGACGTCGTGTTGCTGGCCGATAAACTATTTTTACCCGGCGTTGGCACCGCACAAGCAGCGATGGATCAGGTCCGTGAGCGCGAGCTGTTTGATCTCATCAAAGCCTGTACCCAACCAGTGCTGGGCATCTGCTTAGGGATGCAATTGCTGGGGCGGCGCAGCGAAGAGAGCAACGGCGTCGATTTGCTGGGCATCATCGACGAAGACGTGCCGAAAATGACCGACTTTGGTCTGCCCCTGCCGCATATGGGCTGGAACCGCGTTTACCCGCAGGCAGGCAACCGCCTGTTTCAGGGGATTGAAGACGGCGCGTACTTTTACTTTGTTCACAGCTACGCAATGCCGGTCAATCCGTGGACCATCGCCCAGTGTAATTACGGCGAACCGTTCACCGCGGCAGTACAAAAAGATAACTTCTACGGCGTGCAGTTCCACCCGGAGCGTTCTGGTGCTGCTGGCGCTAAGTTGCTGAAAAACTTCCTGGAGATGTGATGATTATTCCGGCATTAGATTTAATCGACGGCACCGTGGTGCGTCTCCATCAGGGCGATTACGGCAAACAGCGCGATTACGGTAACGACCCGCTGCCGCGATTGCAGGATTACGCCGCGCAGGGTGCCGAAGTGCTGCACCTGGTGGATCTGACCGGGGCAAAAGATCCGGCTAAGCGTCAAATCCCGCTGATTAAAACCCTGGTCGCGGGCGTTAACGTTCCGGTGCAGGTTGGCGGCGGCGTGCGTAGCGAAGAAGACGTAGCGGCGTTACTGGAAGCTGGGGTTGCGCGTGTGGTGGTTGGCTCCACCGCGGTGAAATCACCAGAAATGGTGAAAGGCTGGTTTGAACGTTTCGGTGCCGATGCCTTAGTGCTGGCGCTGGATGTCCGTATTGACGAGCAAGGCAACAAGCAGGTGGCAGTCAGCGGTTGGCAAGAGAACTCGGGCGTTTCACTGGAACAACTGGTGGAAACCTATCTACCTGTCGGTCTGAAACATGTGCTGTGTACCGATATCTCGCGCGACGGCACGCTGGCGGGATCTAACGTCTCTTTATATGAAGAAGTGTGCGCCAGATATCCGCAGGTGGCATTTCAGTCCTCTGGCGGTATTGGCGACATTGATGATGTCGCTGCCCTGCGTGGTACTGGCGTGCGCGGCGTAATAGTTGGTCGTGCATTACTGGAAGGTAAATTCACCGTGAAGGAGGCCATCGCATGCTGGCAAAACGCATAATTCCGTGTCTCGACGTTCGTGATGGTCAGGTGGTGAAAGGTGTACAGTTTCGCAACCATGAAATCATTGGCGATATCGTGCCGCTGGCAAAACGCTACGCCGAAGAAGGCGCTGACGAACTGGTGTTCTACGATATCACCGCTTCCAGCGATGGACGGGTGGTAGATAAAAGCTGGGTATCTCGTGTGGCGGAAGTGATCGACATTCCCTTCTGCGTGGCGGGTGGGATTAAATCGCTGGATGACGCAGCCAAAATTCTTTCTTTTGGCGCGGATAAAATCTCCATCAACTCTCCTGCGCTGGCGGACCCGATATTGATCACCCGTCTGGCAGATCGTTTTGGCGTGCAGTGTATTGTGGTGGGCATTGATACCTGGCACGACGCTGAAACCGGTAAATATCATGTGAATCAATATACTGGCGATGAAAGCTGCACCCGCGTCACTCAGTGGGAAACACTCGACTGGGTACAGGAAGTGCAAAAACGTGGGGCCGGAGAAATCGTCCTCAACATGATGAATCAGGACGGCGTGCGTAATGGTTACGACCTCAAGCAGCTGAAAAAAGTACGTGAAGTTTGCCACGTCCCGCTGATCGCCTCTGGTGGAGCAGGCACCATGGAACACTTCCTCGAAGCCTTCCGCGATGCCGACGTTGACGGCGCGCTGGCAGCTTCCGTATTCCACAAACAAATAATCAATATTGGTGAATTAAAAGCGTACCTGGCAACACAGGGCGTGGAGATCAGGATATGTTAACAGAACAACAACGTCGCGAACTGGACTGGGAAAAAACCGACGGACTGATGCCGGTGATTGTGCAACACGCGGTATCTGGCGAAGTGTTAATGCTGGGTTACATGAACCCGGAAGCCTTAGACAAAACCATCGAAAGCGGCAAAGTCACCTTCTTCTCACGCACTAAACAGCGACTGTGGACCAAAGGTGAAACGTCGGGCAATTTCCTCAACGTGGTGAGTATTGCGGCGGACTGCGACAACGACACATTACTGGTACTGGCGAATCCCATCGGCCCAACCTGCCACAAAGGCACCAGCAGCTGCTTCGGCGACACCGCTCACCAGTGGCTGTTTCTGTATCAACTGGAACAACTGCTCGCCGAACGCAAATCTGCCGATCCAGAAACCTCCTACACAGCCAAACTGTATGCCAGTGGCACCAAGCGCATCGCACAGAAAGTGGGTGAAGAAGGCGTGGAAACTGCGCTGGCCGCGACGGTCAATGACCGCTTCGAATTAACCAACGAAGCCTCTGATTTGATGTATCACCTGCTGGTGCTGTTACAGGATCAGGATCTGGATTTAACGACGGTAATTGAGAACCTGCGTAAACGGCATCAGTGAGTTGCGGGGTAAGCGGATGCGATGTTGTTGTCGCATCCGGAGCCATTGCCCGATGCGCAAGCTTATCGGGCCTACTATTCGCTCTGCACACGTAGGCTGGATAAGATGCGCCAGCATCGCATCCGGCAACAAAAAAGGACAAGGTGTCACCACCCTGCCCTTTTTATTTAAAACCAAAAAGATTACTTCGCGTTGTAATTACGCAGCGCATTACGCCCCAGCACAATCCCCGCGCCAACCATGCCGCCCAACAGCACTGCCAGAATCAAGGTAATAGCCTTTTTCGGGCTATCGCGACGAATAGGTAACGTCGGTTTCATCACATAGCGGTAAGCATGAATATCAAGATCATCAACTTTTAAGCTTTCAATATCCAGCAGGTTTTGACGAGTCTGATAGTAGTTTGGTGAGAACACCAACGGACGGGTCGCTTCATGCTTAATCATCGACTCCAGTGCTTCACTACCTAACAAAAGCAACGTATCCTGAGTAATATTTTCACCAGTCTGCTGAATCTGCGGCTTTGTTACCTGCGCCTGATTCGCATACTGCAACGCTTCCTGAATCTGGCGGATACGCAGCGTTTTTTGCTCCTGAGCCACCACTTCCTGAGTTTTCAGGGAGTCCTGCAAGTTTTTCATACCCAAAGCGATATTATCCTTCAGGTCTTTCTCCAGCTCTTCATTCACTCGGTCATCAACTTGTTGAATGTATTGAGCAAGCTTTTGCTGTGCGTCCGCCGCAGTGTGCCCGACATAAGAAACAGCTAACGGTAACGGCTGATTTTTAACAGCGGGCTCGATAGTCAGTTTTTCGCGTTCTTCCTGATTATCCAGCGTTTCCGCTAATGCAGAGAAAGCGGAACTGAAGCGCCCAATCAACGCCTCCTGTAAATCAGCTACTTTTGGTGCAGCCTGGCCATAGATAACATTCATGGCATTGTTATAGCCGGCTATTTGCCCCACATCTGGCTGAGTAATAATGGCTGTCGACGTCCATTTCTCTTTCGCTACCACCAGATATCCGATAGCCAGTGCGATTGCCACAATAACAGTGATGAAGATTGTCACCTTCCCACGCCACAACTGCATCAGTAAATCAATTAAATCAATCTGTTCCGGGTCATTGTTGTGCCCAGAAATATTATTATTTTCAACTTTCATCATTACCCTAACAGACGGAAAATTTCAGGTCGCCATAGTTTAGCGATAATCCGTATGAATGCCATAGGATAAACAATAAATATAATGAATTGTTACATGAACATAGATGCCAACCACTGCCAAAAAACACCTGATTACAGATAGTTAGTCGCTACCGAAAAGATCGCGGGTGTAGACCTTGTCTGCTGCATCTTTAAGCTCTTCTGACATTCGATTAGAGATGATGACATCAGCCTGTTGCTTAAAAGTCGCGAGATCACGTTCCAGACGTGAGTTGAAAAACATTTCTTCCTTCATTACCGGTTCATAGATAATCACTTCTACCCCCTTAGCTTTGATACGCTTCATGATCCCCTGAATGGAAGACGCACGAAAGTTATCTGAACCGCTCTTCATAATTAGGCGATATATCCCTACGACTTTTGGTTTACGCAACAAGATAGCATCGGCGATAAAGTCTTTGCGGGTACGGTTAGCTTCAACGATGGCAGAAATGATATTGTTTGGCACAGACTGGTAATTTGCCAGAAGCTGCTTGGTATCTTTCGGCAAACAGTAACCACCGTAACCAAATGATGGATTGTTGTAATGATTGCCGATACGCGGATCAAGACAAACACCTTCAATGATTTGACGGGTGTTCAACCCCAGGCTTTCTGCATAACTGTCCAGCTCGTTGAAGTACGCCACGCGCATGGCAAGGTAAGTATTGGCAAACAGTTTAATGGCCTCTGCTTCTGTTGAATCAGTAAACAGAGTCGGGATATTTTGCTTAATCGCCCCTTCCTGTAATAACGCGGCAAAACGCTGTGCACGTTCAGAACGTTCGCCTATCACAATACGGGAAGGATGAAGGTTATCGTAAAGAGCTTTGCCTTCTCGGAGGAATTCAGGGGAGAAAATGATGTTCTCAGTTTTGAATTTTTTGTGCATTGCGGCCGTAAAACCTACCGGAACCGTGGACTTAATAATCATTACGGCACAAGGGTTTATTTCTGTAACATCTTTAATTACTGATTCTACGCTAGATGTATTGAAATAATTGGTTTTAGGATCATAGTCGGTCGGGGTTGCGATGATTACATAATCAGCATTCCGGTAGGCTTCTTTTTTATCTAACGTGGCATTAAAACGTATTTTGTCTGATTGCAAAAATTGCTGAATTTCTTTATCAACAATAGGAGATATTCGATCGTTTAGCATTGCAACGCGAGATGGTAAAATATCTAATGCTACAACGTTATGATTTTGTGAGATTAAGAGCCCATTAGACAGGCCAACATAACCGGTTCCGGAAATGGTGATTTTCATTTCATGCTCTCAGAATTAACTTAACTATGAATCATGATGTTTTTAGCACCCTGATAAGAGTTAAAAGTTTTAACGCCACGATGATGTCTGGTCAACGAAACGAAAAACATTTCAGATTTTCTTTATAAGAATAGCTGCTATTTATTAAGTTAGTATTAAGCAATGAAATTAAATCAATAAGATTGATAGCAAAAAAAAAGCCCGGCGATAAATGCCGGGCCTTAGTTTATTACTGATTAAATCAGATTAATCCAGCCATTCGGTGTGGAATACACCTTCTTTATCAATGCGCTTATAGGTATGCGCACCGAAATAGTCACGCTGCGCCTGGATCAGGTTTGCAGGCAGTACTGCGGCACGATAGCTGTCATAATAAGCAACCGCTGCAGAGAAGGTAGGTACTGGAATGCCGTTCTGCACCGCATAAGCAACAACATCACGCAGAGCTTGCTGGTAATCGTCGGCAATTTTCTTAAAGTACGGGGCTAACAGCAGGTTAGCAATCTTCGGATTTTCGGCGTAAGCATCCGTGATTTTCTGCAGGAACTGAGCACGAATGATACAACCGGCACGGAAGATCTTCGCGATTTCACCATAATTCAGATCCCAGTTGTACTCTTCAGACGCGGCACGTAACTGCGAGAAGCCCTGCGCGTAAGAAACAATCTTACCCAGATAAAGCGCACGGCGAACTTTTTCGATGAACTCTGCTTTATCGCCTGCTGGCTGCGCTTGTGGACCTGACAGTACTTTAGACGCGGCCACGCGCTGATCTTTCAGGGAAGAGATGTAGCGTGCAAACACAGACTCAGTAATCAGCGACAGTGGCTCACCGAGATCCAGCGCGCTCTGACTGGTCCATTTACCCGTACCTTTGTTTGCTGCTTCATCCAGGATCACATCAACCAGGTAGTTACCGTCTTCATCTTTTTTGGTGAAGATGTCTTTAGTGATGTCGATCAGGTAGCTGCTCAGTTCACCGTTATTCCACTCGGTAAAGGTTTGTGCCAGTTCTTCGTTAGAGAGATTCAGACCACCTTTCAGCAGAGAATAGGCTTCAGCAATCAGTTGCATATCACCATATTCAATACCGTTGTGAACCATCTTCACATAGTGACCCGCGCCATCGGCCCCAATATAGGTAACGCACGGTTCGCCATCTTCAGCCACGGCGGCGATTTTGGTCAGGATAGGTGCAACCAGTTCATAGGCTTCTTTCTGCCCACCAGGCATGATGGAAGGCCCTTTCAGCGCGCCCTCTTCACCACCGGAAACACCGGTACCGATAAAGTTAAAGCCTTCTGCAGAAAGCTCGCGGTTACGGCGAATGGTGTCCTGGAAGAAGGTATTACCACCATCAATGATGATATCGCCTTTATCGAGATATGGTTTCAGGGAATCAATAGCAGCATCCGTGCCTGCACCTGCTTTCACCATTAACAGGATGCGACGAGGCGTTTCAAGAGATTCAACGAACTCTTTCACCGTATAGTAAGGAACCAGTTTCTTGCCTGGATTTTCGGCAATCACTTCTTCCGTCTTTTCACGGGAACGGTTGAAAATAGAGACGGTATAACCACGGCTTTCGATGTTGAGCGCGAGGTTGCGTCCCATCACTGCCATACCGACGACGCCGATCTGTTGCTTTGACATTGTTTACTCCTGTCAGGGGTGGTCACCGCGGGGTTGCGGCTTATTTAAGATAAAGAATAGCTTAATTTATATCTTATTTTACAGTCGTATGTTTCATAATTAGATGAGGCGATTATTTTTTGCCCAACCATCTGCTTATCCACTGATATTATAGAAACTTTCTGCAAGCTTTATTAATTCACTATCATTATTGTTTGGTATTAGTTCAACATGATTTTCTTTGCTTGTAACGAAATAGTCACTACCAATAGCAGAAAGATGTGAAAATGGCGATGTGCATTCCTTATCAATAAGAGAACATCCCAAAAAATAGTTCATTGAATACTGAATCCCTAACATATGCAATATTGTTGGCGCAAAGCTTAATGAATTTTTACCGTCTGCATCCAAAATTTCAGGAGTAATATCTCCTCCAATAACCAGAAATGGTATTTCGCCTACAAAGTAACGAGAATCGCTATTAAATGCTTTTTTATATTCTGTCGAAGGAAATGTTGAATGATCTGACGTTATTATTAATAATGTATTATTATAAAATGAACTGCGCCGAAAGAAGTCAATAAATTTCCCTAACTGAAAATCATAGTTATAGAACTTATTGTAGAGAGGGTTGTTACCATCAAAATATTTTTCATTTGGGCTATCTTGACCATGATGAGTACCAGATGGATAGACACCAATAAAGAAGGGTCCTTTTTTATTTTCCTGAGAACGTAAAAAATATTGCAGTGCATTAAATGTTTGCTTATCCGTCATTCTGTCTCGTTGATAACCAATAAAATCACCCATACCAAGAACCTTATCAAAATTAAGTGTCTTCAACATTGTATTGAGTGGGCTATTTTTTTCGGTGGAAGCTATAAAATAACTTTTATATCCATACTCTTTTAATATATCAGGTAAAGATGTTTGACGGTGAAGGTAAATATTATTAATTTCTGCTTTAGATAATTGTGCGATACCTGTGCCAGCGTCAGTTAAACCATCTCGAAATTGATAACCAGAAGTTAACTGACCTCTTAATCCTCGGAATGTTGCAGCTGTATGGTTATAATAATTTTTGAAACTTAGTGCTTCAGTAGATAATTTATCTAAATTAGGCGTAACTGAAAATGCTCTTGGTTTGGCATTACCCATAATTTCAGATGAAAATCCCTCAGCAAATATTACAATAACATTACGGCCTTTGAAACTGTAGTTGTTTTCTATAGGGTTAATAAAAACACTTGTTTTTAAAAAGAATTTCCCTGCATCTCCGATCTTCTTACTAGGCTTAAAGGTTTGCTGTAAATAGAACAATTTTGCTGTTTCATAAAAAGCATATACTGGTCCCGCACTTATGAAAGAACACACGAGCAATAATACTATACAGAGAAGGTTGAATTTATAATATTTAATACGCTCGGTTAGAGCCCCTGAAGGCAAGGTAATGAATGAAATTATAATAAACAAAATAAAAACAAAAAAAACTTTAATTACCTCACCAATACCCAAGGATTCAATTTCTGCAGCATTCGACAAGGCAAGAGGCATCAAATATTGTCCTGAACTAAATAGCGACGCTGCCTGCACACCTAAAATGGAAAGATAAATTACCCATAAAATATTACTTACAAACTTTCTCTTTATCAGAAAGATTGCCACACTTATAAATGTGTATTCAATAGAAAATAAAAAAACACTATCCACCCTTCCAGAGTAAAGTAAAATACTCAAAAAAATACAGAAAGGCAAAATCATTCTAATAATAATTATAAAGTTCATGTTGAGTTAAACCATTTTATTTAAAATCTTTAATGCTATTAATTCAGCATTGCATCACCAGGGCAAGATTACGAAAGCCAGCTCCCCGCAAAAACTGATGCGAGGTAGTCTCTGTCCATATCTGCTCTTCTCATCTTACATCTTAACCCAGCCTTGAATACTTTATGTTTCGTCAAAATATTAATGCCGATATACCTGATCCCTGAAAATAATTCTGCTGCAATTCCTCTTCTTATTTTGCAGTGGTCTTCATTCATTACCACGCCCTGACGCCAGTGCAGCTTATTTTTCACGTGCCAGTGATTTCGAATCACTGTCGCAAACTTCTCTGCTGTTAAACCCGCAGAACTGATATAATATCTGACCGTCATTTCAGGCTCCTTCTTTTGTTCTGCTATTATTGACCGAAAGGAGACTGCCACGCATAATTTTATCAGTCCTTTCCATTAAAACGTGAAATCAATAAGTTTATCAGGAACATCGCAAACAATATGAAGACGGATGTCTTCTCTGCCGTGACTCTGTTCACTTATTTCGTAACTGCCATGCTTTGGATTATTTAATTCTTTCAGCGGGGATTATCCCTCAATGGCTTTATTAAGCCGCCCCTAATTTACTTTTACAGCGAATAAATAATCACCTCCCCCGTTTTTGTATCTTCTCTGCAATATCTTTCTGGCAACCCATCGCATCAGTTGTGATAATTTTTCCTTTAATATCCATATGTTAAGAAGTTCTGGGATAGCTGTGACCTCATTGAATTTCTCATCCGTCTTGATCTGTCCGATGACCAGACTGTGCATTGTTGAGAACGCACTAATGACATGAATCGCTCCCTTGCGGCGACTCTTGTCATAAGAATGCCGGAGTGTTTTTCCATCAATTGCGATGACGTCTTTATCATATGAAGAATAACAATCACGCATCCAGTTAATAAAGCACTCGTGAAATTTTGCAGGACTGATACAGGATACAACTCTGGCAATGGTATCGTGAGCAGGAATACCATGTTCAAAATCACCATATTGCTTCAAAAAAACGAGATGTGTTTCCCCAAAATCCTCTATATTTCCCAACCTTCTGCACCAAAAATAACGGCACAAATAGTCAACAGTAGAATATCCGACAATTTATGTTCCACTTTCCAGGCTTGTCTGTAATCAGGGATAATAGAAATATGTTCCATCACTTTTTTAAGTTATAATTTTCATCTCTTAAGTAACATAATGAAATTTTATATTATTAATTAAATAGTTTTATTTAATTAAGAGCATTTTAATTATTGAATATATAATGCGTATTATTTAACAAAATAATAAGCGTTACATTTTTTACTCTGATAGCTATATAAGGCAGGGCAAGATTACGAAAGCCCGCTCCCCGCAAGGACTGACGCGAGATAGTTTCTGTCCATGGCTGCTTTTCGCATCTTACGTCTTAACCCTGCCTTGAATACCTTATCATTCGTTAAAATATTAATAGCGATGTGCCGTATCCCTGAAAATAATTCTGCGGCGTTTCCTCTTCTTATTTTGCAGTCGTCTTCATTCATTACCACGTCCAGACGCCAGTGCAGCTTATTCTCCACGTGCCAGTGGTTTCGGATTGCTGTGGCGAACTTCTCTGCGGTTAAATCAGCAGAACTGATATAATATCTGACCGTCATTTCTGGCTCTTTCTTTTGTTCTGCTATTATGGACCGAAAGGAGACTGCAACGTATAATTTCTTCAGTCCTTTCCATTCAAATGTGAAATCAATAAGTTCATCAGGGACATCGCAAACAATATGAAGACGGATTTCTTCTCTGCCGTGACTCTTTTCACTAATGGCGTAACTGTCATGTTCTGGATTATTTAATTCTTTCAGTGGAAATTTTTCCTCAAAGGCTTTATTAAGCCGCCCCTGATTTCCTTTTACAGCGAATAAATAATCACCGCCCTGTTTTTATATCTTCTCTGCAATATCTTTCTGGCACCCCATCGCATCAGTTGTGATGATTTTTCCTTTAATATCCAGCATGTTAAGAAGTTCAGGGATAGCTGTAATTTCATTGGATTTCTCATCCGTCCTGATCTGTCCGATGACCAGACTGTGCATTGTTGAGAACGCACTAATGACATGAATCGCTCCCTTGCGGCGACTCTTGTCATAAGAATGCCGGAGTGTTTTTCCATCAATTGCGATGACGTCTTTATCATCTGAAGAATGGCAGTCACGCATCCAGTTAATAAAGCACTCGTGAAACTTTGCAGGACTGATACAGGATACAACTCTGGCAATAGTATCGTGAACAGGAATACCATTATCAAAATCACCATATTGCTTCAAAAAATCGAGATGTGTTTCCCCAAAATCCTCTATATCTTCCCAGCCTTCTGCACCCGAAATAACGGCACAAATAGTCAACAGTAGAATATCCGATAATTTATGTTCCACTTTCCAGGCTTGTCTGTAATCGGGGATAATAGAAATATGTTCCATCAATTTTTTAAGTTCCATTTTGTTCTCCTTAATTATGTAAGGAGTATTTGATCATGTATAAGCAATAAAAAACAGCTTTAGGTAATAAGGGATATCTCAATTTTTAAACATAAAATGCGAATTATTTAGTACAAAAAAGCAGCGTTACGTGATCTTTCCCTGCTATATAAGGTCAATTATATTATTGTTAATGCGTTTAATAAATAGATTCATACATAGCAGCTATATGCCTCCAGTTATACATATCTTCAGCATAATTTTTTAAATCTAATACTCGACATTTAAGATTTCCAAAAGACAAACTTTCTGCTAATAAGCTAAGTTGTTCAGAATCATTAAAGTAATGAGCTAAATTGTTAGTTGTGTAACGATTAAAGTCACAATCGAAAGCAAAAATAGGAATATTAAAATGCATCGCTTCAACTAAAGAAGGGTTTGTTCCACCAGCCGAGTGTCCATGAATGTATGCAAGACAATTTTTTCTTAGTTTATAAAGCTCTTCAATATTATAGTTAGGTTCTAGTAGGGTGATATTTGGATAGTTTGAATAATATTTTTTTAGCTGGCGTCCATACTCGCTGTTATCCCAATTACCCATAAATTTAATTTTTTTATCTGTATTAATGAAGGCATTCAGAATCATTTCTATATTATTCTCAGGCTCTATCCTACAAAGCCCCAAATAATAACCTTCTTTTTTTTGATCATTGTCTATCGGTGTACTAAGATTAGTGGCATGATCTCCGCCATAAGCTATAACTACACTTTTTTTCTTGTACTTATTTTCCACATAATCAGCTATTGCTTGATTATCTGAAATGATAATATCAGCTATTCTAATAGATATCGCCTCAGATATTTTAAGAAATTTCTTAGCAAACGTTCCCCATTTATTTCTACGCCATTCAAGCCCATCAATATTGACAATAATCTTTGATTTTGAAAATAGTTTATAAATTGGTAGAAATAAACAACCAGACACCCCCAATATTAAAACAACATCTGGCCTTTTGAATAAACAAATAATTAAACACATAATATCATAAATTATGCTAGAGACGCCATTGGCATTTATCGGCAAATAGATTAATTCTGCATTTTTATAATTTTTAAATTTTTTATCATATTTTTTTGAAGAGCAAAATATCTGATATTGTATACCATCAGATTGATAATCAATTAGATTCTGAACAAGTGATTCGAACCCACCATAACAAGCAGGAACACCCACTGTGCCAACTACAGCGACCGTCTTCATATTATTTTCTTCCATTTAAACACCTTGAGCCTAACTATTTTCGTATTAAAAATTATTGAACATACCATCACGTACAGCTTTAAAACAAACCTTCAGTGAATTTAATTTTTCTTTCGAATATAAAATTTCAAATACAACATTCTTTGTCGCATGAAAAAAAGCATGATAACGATACTTGAAGCTATAATTTGAATGCAGCATTAAGTATATTGCATTGCGTATTTTATAAAAATTTCTGAAAGAATTATGTATTGTAACAGATCGACCAGCAAAAATTTTCTGCCCATACCCAAGTTCATGAGAAATGATGACTGATGGTGTCTGAACAATAATCATATTATTAGCTAATGCACGCCAACACCATTCTGTATCAACCCAGTCTATAAAGAGTTTTTCACAAAATGGTCCGACGACGCGCCATGCTTCACGAGACATTAACATCCCAGAAGCAATAACATGCGAGGGATAAAGATCATCGTCTACTTCACTACATATAACTTTTGTACTCGTAAAAATATTTAGGCTGACTGACGGATGCATATAATTTGAACGATGGTCTTTAAAAAAAGGAGAAGCACAAGCAACATTTTTACCTTTTTTATTATTTTTCGTAAATGTACTCTTAAGTTTTTCAATAACATCGCTAGGAAAGCAAGTATCCTGATCTGAGAAAAATAAATAGTCAAACTCTTTTGCTTCCAGGCCCTTCTTAACACCATGGTTCTGAGCAAATGCAATGCCTTTGTTTTCCGAAAGTAAAATAATTTCAAGGTTATTAATACTGATATTTTTTATCAAATCACTATTATTTGAGCCATTATCTACAAGAATTATTCTCTCAACTTGTGGGGCTAAAGAGTTAATACATTCCGTCAATCGAATAATTTCCGGGTTGTAAGTAACAATTATAGCCAACACCTTAGCCTTACACATTAATCACTCCAAAGACCATATGATAATAGTATGTTAGATACAATAAAATTAACACTTTGCAAAAAATAAAATAATAATTCTTTTTTTGCTTAATAAACACCCCAATGGTTAGCATAAGGAAAAAATACATTTCCAAAATACGGAAAGCCATAACAGGTAGAGAGAAAAGGCTAAAAGTCACGTATTGCATGACACCATAACAAAAGAAAAGCCTTAAATTTCTCCTTTCATTTCCAATGCTTGATATGTAACTAATAATAAACCAGGAAATAGCGGTAAGGGATAATGAATTTATTAAATTTACACCAGCTTCATTTCCTATTTTTTGTCCCACTCCAAAATTTCTTATAAAAGATATGATCTCTTTTCCTTCTCCTGAGATCGCAATCAAAACAAGAATACTGAAACAAAAATAACCAAGGCGTCTTATTTTTGTTGAATAGACAAAAGGATATAAAAGCAAAAAAGGCAAAGCAGACCAATGAGTTGCAATTGCACATAATACCGAGAAATAAAAATAAGTCGGTTTATTTATAAATAAATAGTATACGGAAAACATTAAAATGGAAATACATAGACCATTTCTGAATTGAGTATAATCTAAAACCCAAAGTGCAACGCTTGCATAATAAATAAAGAATAAGGTCAAGCCTGAAAAATTACGCGAATAGTTAGCGAGAAACCTTGCCTTTATAAAAAAAGAACATGTTAAAATTATAAAAATGATAGTTTCATAGCTGGTCGTTATTAACATCAATCCGCGATAAAATAATTCAAGAACCCCCTCCCCTTCTTTACCAGAAAAGATCTGTATATAATTATCATAGTCTCTACTTCGCCCCAAAAACTGGGTATTTGCGATAATAAAGCCTACAATAAGTGTAAATATAAAAAATAAGTAGATAAAACTTATTAAGCTTTTATCGTGTTTATATTTCGGACTATTTTCTGTCATTATACAAACATACTCAAAAAAATATAAGCAACCACCTATCCTTCAGACGGATAAGGTGGCACACTTTATTAGAACAGTTCACTGTCCAATAATTCTGAAAATAATTTTGCTTCTTGATCTTTTTGTGATAATGACAGAGCACTACTGCAGAAAGGCCAATCGATGTTTAAAATAGGATCATTGTAAATAATTGCTTGCTGATGACCAGGAGCATAGTAGTTAGTTGTCTTATAAATGAACTCAGCTTCATCACTGGTCACCAAGAAACCATGAGCAAATCCTTCGGGTATCCATAATTGTCGTTTATTTTCTGCGGAAAGGGTTATTCCAAACCATTTTTTGAACGTTGGTGAATTTTTTCTAAGATCAACAGCAACATCAAATACCTGACCTACAACACATCGAACTAATTTAGCCTGTGCATACGGTGCTAATTGATAATGCAACCCACGTAGTACGCCTTTACTAGATTTTGAATGATTATCCTGAACAAAATTTACGTGCCTTCCTATTGCCTTCTCAAATTCAATCTGATTATAACTCTCCATAAAAAAGCCGCGTTCATCACTAAACACTTTTGGTTCAAGAACGATCAGATCTGGAATATCAGTTTTAACAATATTCATATTTTCCCCATCAACGTATACTATTTATTTGCATCTAACAATAAACTATTGAAAGTTTCACCAACAATTTTCCAGTCATATTTATTCAACACAGAAATATTAGATTGGATTTCTTTGCTTTTTTCTTCTAGGTCAAGATTGAGACAAAGATTAATTGCTTCACCAAGTTTGCAAGCATCAAACTTGACTAATTTAAGTACACTGTTAGTTTCAGTAAGTGGCGCATAATTTGAAATAACAAGACAACCACAAGCCATTGATTCAGCACAAGGATAATGGAAAGCGCCATCTTCAATTAACCCAACAGCAATCATGATGTCATTGCTTCGATAAAAGGATGCCAATTCTAAATCAGAAGTAATCGGAAAAAAATTAACCTGAAACCCGGCAGCGATTAAACGCTGCTTATCAACTTCTTCAAGATAGATCGCAATATTGATTATAATTCCAGCTTTATTTTCCAGTGAACACAATACTGAAATAATTTCGCTAGTTCCTTTGTGCTTCTCTTTTCTACCAATAATCCCTATTGATGTGTGACCATTTAATAACCTATTTGATGGTTTCGGATAGAAAACGTTTAAATCTACTCCTGCAGGAACTACTCCTATAAAATCATCATGTTTATGAGGAAGCAAATTAGGACTATTTAGTATTTTTTTAAGCGGTAAATAATATGTTAAACCCGCTATTAATTTCCATATTATATTATCAAAAAAATTAACTTCATACGCCTGAATATAATAATATTTCTTACGACGGGTGATTGGTAATAATGCGACAAGATAGGCAGTCAAATGAAAACTAGCAACTACAGCATCAGGATTTAACTCTATGCATTTACGCCACAGATTATAGTAATTTTTAATGATTCTCAATATTTTTACACGGTTTTGACTAGATTTACTCGTGACAATTTTTGCTGTGGTAGCATAATATGGATTAGTTCTATTATCTGGAACAACAAAACTTACATCATGTCCATAATTCATCAATTCAGTTGCCAGCTTAGAAAGAACTCTTTCACCACCAGCCCTGCCAAATCCTAAGACAGGTATAATTATTTTCAAAATTCAACCTCTGTTTTTAATTATTTCTTCTAACATTAATAAAATTAGTAAACACAAATGCAAACACAAAATATAAACTATATGTAATGACATAACTTATGTTAGCACCATGTACTCCATAATTTACAACAAAAATATAGGTGGTAATGATAAAGAGCATAGAAAAAATCACTTCTGAACTGATGAATAGTTTAGTATGCCCCTGACTTTGAAGAGGGTATGCATAAAGAAACCCAGCAATTTTTATTACATCCCCTATAAGTTGTAATAAAAATAATTCACGAGCTGAGCGAAACTGTTCAGTAAATAAAACTGTTATTACCAAATCGCGGAATAAATAGATACTCAACGCCATGAATGAAGTAATAGATATTATGTATAATATAGTACTATTTACTTCTTTTTTTATAAGGAAACTTGTTTTTATAATTGTCAATCTTGGTAAGAAATATGTTGACAAAGCAATTGTCACAACACCAAGATAAACCTCAGATATCTTCCATACGGCCTGCCATTGCCCTGCATCCTCCCAACCAGTTTTAGCAATCAATATTTTTCTAATACACATCAATGCTGTAGGCATGGAGATAACAGAAACCAGAGCCATCAGAGTATAATGAATAATTTTTATAATTTTGTCTTTATCCGTTTTACCCCACCAATATTTAAATCTAAACCAAGATTTATTGAGACAAAATAAAACCAATACAAGACCAGCAATAGCACTATTTATAGCTGTGGCAATCAATGCACCTTTAAGATTATAAGCTACAATCAACAAAATCATAAACATAGTAGAAATGAATACAGAAAACATCCCAACCAATATATATTGCTTATAAAATTGTTGACCATTTAAAACTGAAGCGATCAATGTATTTATAATGGAGAATGGCAATATACAACATGCGAAAATGATTAACCATGTGTATTGTCCATCGCTAAAAAGTAACTCACTAATATTTTTCGACAATATAATAACAACGGGAATAATAAGCAAGAATAAAAACAGAGTAACCCTTAAGCATGCGCGCCACCATGGCGCGCATGCTTCTTGTCCTTCTTGCCAATTTTCCGCAGTATATCGAACAAGGCCAGTGCTTACAGGTGCAGAGGTAGTACCTGCAACTATTGTGATTAAACTTTGCACTTGGCCAAGCATTGCTACCCCTGATGGCCCTGTATAAATTGCTACTACCTTACCGATGATAAAACCCGCAATCATTTTAATGAATGTATAGATAGCGGATAATATAGTTACCTGAAGAAATTTTTTCATTACTTGTAATCATTGACCATTTTGATTACATAATTGACATCATCTTCACTCATTACCGGACTTATAGGTAAAGAAATGACTTCATCATGAATTTGCTCAGTAATTGGAAGGCTAAGGCTAGACATATTTTGATATGCTTGCTGCTTATGGGGTGGTAATGGATAGTGAATTAAGGTTTTGATACCCTTCTCTAATAAGTATGACTGGAATTTTTCACGATTAGCGATTCTTACTACAAATAAATGCCAAACATGCGCACCTTGGCCTTCGTACACTGGTAACGTAATCGCAGGGTTTTTTATTTCACGAATATATTTTTCAGCAATCCTTTGCCGAATCGCAGTATCTTCCGGTAATGTATGGATTTTTACACGCAATAAGGCTGCTTGCAGTTCATCCAATCGACTATTCAATCCCTGATAAATATTTTCATATTTCTTATGTGACCCATAATTTCGCAAAGCTTTTATAGTTGAGGATAATTCTGCATTATTTGTAGTAACAGCTCCCGCATCCCCCAAAGCTCCAAGGTTTTTTCCTGGATAAAAACTAAATCCTGCAGCATCCCCCCAAGCTCCAGCTTTGCGACCATCACGTATTGCACCATGTGCTTGTGCACAATCTTCAAGAATCAACAGATTATATTTTCTGGCGATTGCACTAATTTCTGGCATATTGCACAATAGACCATATAAGTGAACCGGTAATATTGCTTTAGTTTTTTCCGTAATGTAATTTTCAATTAAAGCAGGATTAATATTATAAGTTTCTATATCTGGTTCAACAAGAACAGGAACAAGTTTGTTCTCTGTTATAGCAAGAATAGAAGCAATATATGTATTTGCCGGTACTAATACCTCGTCACCGTCTTCAAGATAGCCAAGTTCTTTCCATGCCCTCAATACTAGTATCAACGCATCAAGGCCATTTGCTACACCAATGCAATACTTAACTCCACAGTATTCTGCGAACTCTTTCTCGAACTGCTCAAGTTCTTCGCCCATGATATACCAACCAGAATCTAGCACCCTACTAAACGCAGAGACTAATTCTTTGTGCTGTCGCTGGTTAATTGCAAAAAGATCTAAAAAATCAATTTTATTCATTATCCTCTACCCATTTAATAAATCGAGCTGGATTACCTACTACTATTGCGCATGGCGGTACATTTTTGGTTACAACACTCCCCGCACCAACGATTGCTTTTTCACCAATTTCAATTCCTGGCAGGATGGTTGCGTTAGCACCTATTGATGCTCCTTTGCGTATTATTGTTTGCAAAAATTCATCAGGATAGACTTTAGAGCGAGGATACTTATCATTTGTAAATGCTACACAAGGACCAATAAAAACATTATCCTCTATTTTAACGCCATCCCAAATATACACACCGCTTTTGACTGTGACATTGTTACCAATTACAACGTTATTTTCAATTAAGGTATTTGCACAGATGTTGCAATTATTACCAATTACAGCACCTTTTAGTATCACAACAAACTGCCAGATAGTTGTTCCATCACCAATTGATGTTGTCTGGACGTCACTTAGCTTATGAATTCTCAATTGAATTTACTCTTCTAATAAAATCATCATAATTGCGGATATAATCAGACTCTTTATAGAAATCATCCGCAATTACAAGCAGCACACAATCATCACTAAAATCATACATTTCATGCCATATATAGGGTTCTATCAGCAACGCAATTGTTGGATCATTAAGTTCCACCTGCTTTGTTTCTTTACCATTATCCAGATGAAATTTACAAGCTCCCTTGACTACAATAGCTAACTGACGAGTAACCTTGTGCGCATGAAATCCGCGTCTTACTCCATTAAGAGTCTCAAGTATGTAATATATTCTTTTGACTTCGAAAGGTATATTTCGTTGCTCTTCAAGAGCAATTAATGCACCGCGCTCATCCCCATGTTTTTGCAAAGAGATTAATTTAATATCCATCATTGAGTTCCCATATACTATTCGCTGATCATTTTCAGCAAATATTGACCATATTGATTCTTGATAAGCGGTTCGGCTAATACTTTCACCTGCTCGGCATCAATAAACCCTTTACGGTAAGCAATCTCTTCCGGGCAAGATACCTTTAATCCCTGACGCTCTTCAATTGTTGCAATGAAGTTACTTGCTTCAATAAGGCTTTGATGCGTCCCTGTATCCAACCATGCATAGCCACGCCCCATCATGGCTACAGACAAACGTCCTTGTTCCATATAAATACGGTTAATATCGGTAATTTCCAGTTCGCCACGGGCAGAAGGCTTAAGGTTTTTAGCCATTTCCACAACGTCATTGTCATAGAAATAAAGCCCAGTAACCGCATAGTTGCTTTTTGGCTCCAGCGGTTTTTCTTCCAGGCTAATTGCCGTACCGTTATTATCAAACTCCACGACACCATAGCGTTCAGGATCATTAACGTGATAAGCAAATACCGTTGCACCGCTTTCTTTGTTAACAGCAGCTTCCATCAATTTCGGCAAGTCGTGTCCATAGAAGATATTATCGCCAAGTACGAGTGCACAATCATCACCACCAATAAAGTCTTCGCCAATAATAAACGCTTGCGCCAGGCCATCCGGACTCGGTTGTACTTTATACTGTAGATTAAGACCCCACTGGCTCCCGTCCCCCAATAATTGTTGGAAACGCGGTGTATCCTGTGGCGTACTAATAATAAGAATATCGCGAATACCCGCTAACATAAGCGTTGAAAGCGGATAATAAATCATCGGCTTATCATAAATCGGCAGCAATTGTTTACTCACTGCCATCGTCACAGGATAAAGACGAGTGCCGGAACCACCAGCCAGAATAATACCTTTACGCGTTTTCATTTCACCATTCCTTTTAATTCATCCCGCTCTGGCATCATGAGCGAGATGCAAAAATTTGTTAAATTGCCGTAGTCGTAAATAATTCGTTGAGCATACGTTTCACGCCCACCTGCCAGTCAGGCAAGACAAGCGCAAAGTTCTGCTGAAACTTTTCTGTATTGAGGCGAGAGTTATGGGGTCGACGGGCTGGTGTGGGATAGGCCGTTGTTGGCACGGCGTTAAGTTTGTTAAGTGCAAGATTAATCCCTGCTTTGCGCGCCTCTTCAAAAACCAGCGCAGCATAATCGTGCCAGGTTGTTGTGCCACTTGCTACCAGATGGTACAAGCCAGCGACTTCTGGTTTTTTTAATGCCACGCGAATGGCATGAGCGGTGCAATCAGCCAGCAATTCAGCACCTGTTGGTGCGCCAAACTGATCGTTTATCACAGCCAGTTCTTCGCGTTCTTTTGCCAAACGCAACATCGTTTTAGCAAAGTTATTTCCTTTACCAGCGTATACCCAGCTGGTACGGAAAATAAGATGCTTTGCGCAATGTTCTTGTAATGCCTTTTCCCCAGCTAATTTTGTTTCACCGTAAACATTTAGCGGTGCTGTTGCATCCGTTTCCAGCCATGGCGCGTCACCACTGCCTGGGAAAACATAATCAGTAGAGTAGTGTATAACCCAGGCCCCGACTTCATTAGCAGCTTTTGCAATCGCTTCGACGCTTGTCGCGTTAAGTAATTGTGCGAAATCCGGTTCTGATTCTGCTTTATCTACTGCAGTGTGAGCAGCAGCATTAACAATAACGTCAGGACGAATTTTTTTGACGGTTTCTGCCACACCTTCGGGGTTGCTGAAATCTCCACAATAATTAGTGGAGTGAACATCAAGAGCGATCAGATTACCCAGCGGCGCCAGAGCACGCTGCAGTTCCCAACCCACCTGCCCTGTTTTGCCGAAAAGCAGGATATTCATTACTGACGGCCCTCATAGTTTTGTTCGATCCATGACTGATAAGCACCGCTTTTCACATTCTCAACCCAATTTGTATTAGCCAGATACCATTCCACCGTTTTGCGAATCCCGCTCTCAAACGTTTCCTGTGGTTTCCAGCCCAATTCGCGGCTAATTTTATCGGCATCAATTGCATAACGGCGATCATGCCCTGGGCGATCAGCAACATAAGTAATTTGCTCACGATAAGATTTCTCTTTCGGTACAATCTCATCCAACAAATCACAAATAGTCAGCACAACATCGATGTTTTTCTTTTCGTTGTGTCCGCCAATGTTATAAGTTTCACCCGCTTTACCTTCGGTTACGACGGTATATAACGCACGAGCATGATCCTCTACATACAACCAGTCGCGAATTTGATCCCCTTTGCCATAAATAGGTAATGCCTTACCTTCCAGTGCATTAAGAATAACCAATGGAATAAGCTTTTCCGGGAAGTGATACGGACCATAGTTGTTCGAGCAATTAGTCACAATGGTCGGTAAACCATACGTACGTTTCCATGCGCGAACCAAATGATCGCTGGAAGCTTTAGAAGCAGAATACGGGCTACTTGGCGCGTAGGCTGTCGTTTCCGTAAATAGCGGTAACGCTTCGTTATTATTTACTTCATCCGGATGGGGTAAGTCACCATATACTTCATCAGTAGAAATATGATGAAAGCGGAAGTTTTTTTTCTTTTCATCATCCAGACCAGACCAATAATTGCGCGCAGCTTCTAAAAGTACGTAAGTACCTACAATATTAGTTTCAATGAATGCCGCCGGGCCAGTTATTGAGCGGTCAACGTGGCTCTCAGCCGCAAGGTGCATCACCGCATCTGGCTGGTGTTGTGAAAAAATACGCGCCATCGCTTCGGCATCGCAGATATCTGCATGCTCAAATGAATAACGCTCAGAATCAGAAACTTCAGCGAGCGATTCCAGGTTTCCGGCGTATGTTAATTTATCGACATTAACAACACTATCTTGCGTATTATTTATTATGTGACGAACAACAGCAGAACCAATAAAGCCTGCGCCACCAGTAACAAGTATCTTCACTTTTTTATTCCATATAGCCAGAGAGCATACTGTGAAATAGACTGCTCGAGATTTGATTAATAGAAGTATTAATGCACGCTACCGCCCCTGGCTTAACAGCTACCAGAGCACTGCGTACATTTCTACGATGTGACGAGCGTATCCCGCTCGTGCCAAATCCGAAAAATTCAAACGCTAATTGTCTTACCAAACAGCTGTAGAAACAAGGAAAATCCTGGAAAAATTTGAACTATGATTACAAGCTAACATCCTGTTTTCATTGCATTTATAAAAACAACAACGGCAGTGAGATTCAATGAGCAAAACTTATGCTACGAATCTTCACTGCCGTTTTTAATTACTTACTGACTGACACTTCCTGTCAGGAATTTGTTACTCGCTTAACAACTTCTCAATGCCTTTGCGGAACTTAGCGCCTTCTTTCAGGTTGCGTAGTCCATACTTCACAAACGCTTGCATATAACCCATTTTCTTACCACAGTCGTAACTGTCCCCAGTCATCAGCATTGCGTCAACTGCTTGTTTTTTTGCCAACTCAGCAATGGCATCAGTCAACTGAATACGTCCCCATGCTCCAGGTTGAGTACGCTCCAGTTCAGGCCAAATATCGGCAGAAAGCACATAACGCCCTACAGCCATGATGTCTGAGTCCAGGGTCTGCGGCTGATCCGGTTTTTCGATAAATTCAACAATGCGGCTGACTTTGCCTTCGCGATCAAGCGGATCTTTGGTCTGGATGACGGAGTATTCAGAGAGATCGCCCGGCATGCGTTTTGCCAGAACCTGGCTGCGGCCAGTTTCATTGAAGCGCGCAATCATTGCGGCCAGATTGTAACGCAGCGGATCGGCACTGGCGTCGTCGATAACAACATCCGGCAGCACCACGACAAACGGGTTATCGCCAATGGCTGGTCTGGCACACAAAATCGAGTGGCCCAGACCTAAAGGTTCCCCCTGACGCACGTTCATAATGGTCACACCTGGCGGGCAGATAGATTGTACTTCCGCCAGAAGCTGGCGCTTCACGCGCAGTTCAAGGAGAGATTCTAATTCATAAGATGTATCGAAGTGATTTTCGACTGCGTTCTTGGACGCATGAGTTACCAGGAGGATTTCTTTGATCCCTGCAGCCACAATCTCGTCAACAATGTACTGAATCATTGGCTTGTCGACGATCGGTAGCATCTCTTTAGGAATCGCCTTAGTTGCAGGCAACATATGCATCCCAAGACCCGCTACAGGAATAACTGCTTTTAAATTCGTCATTATTTCATCCACCTGTAAAATGGTTGCTGAATTATAGCTTGTTCGATTTTTTTCGCCAGCATCAATTCCCCTGAATTGATTACTGATTTACTTCCGATGTTACGCCGCTTTGTTCAGGATTGCAGTAGCGTTATTCCTAAGTATGGCTCTATTTTTCCAGGAATGGTCGCAAATCTACCTGCCCCGTTCCGGCAGCTTAAAGTTAATATTTTCCACATTAACGACATGGTGATTAATCCTGTCGATATCGACTGAACTTTGTCCTTTTTCATTCACCGCATGAACATTTACCAGCGACAGTAGCGTCTCGTTCTTTGCCATAAAGACACCGCGAACGTCCTTTCGCAGGTCGAAATTCATGGTCAATGCCGGACCCGCAGTGGATTCTTGCATTACTTTGATATTACGCATAAAAATGTGTTGCGGCTTGTTGTGAAGCTCCAGCGAAGCACGCGTCATTTCAATGTTGGTCAACGCCACGAATGAGACGGCATTCCCTGCTGAAATTTGGATTCCGCGCAATTTCCAGGCAATGTTAGAGTTATCAAGATGAATATTATTCAATCTGAAGTTTTGTGGTATTGAGAGATACTTATCTTTAATGACTCCGTAACCGATTAACATTCCGGCACTATTGGTCATTTCTATATTGTCAATAACAAAGTTATCACATCCATATATCGCTACCGTGGCGTTATCAATACCCGCTTTCTTGCTGAAAGCGGGCGTAATATTATGAGCCTTGATATTACGGATGACGAAGTGTTTGCCGTTCTCAACATGAATCAACTGCCGACAATCCGATCCCGTGATATTCGCCACGACAAAGTTTTTCACTGCCTGATCTTCTGGGTAATTATTATCGTAAGTGCTTCCCGCAAGGCCTATGCCAATGCCCCAGTTGATTTTGCCGTTGGTACAGTTGATGCGCTCGATGACATGGTCAGATATCAAAATATCACTGTCGTTAATTGCCACGTTCCATTCAATGGCGTCGCCCTGTAAGTCGCTGAACTTACAGTTGGTGACGTTGGCACCGATAATCTGGTTATGAAATCCCTGGCGTAAGATGGCGTAATTAGCGTGGCTAATGGTCAGGTTATCGATGGTCAGGTTGCGCATGACCCGTTTGTTTTTGCCGCCGATATAAATCTGCGTTACCGGACCAAAGCCGCTCATCGCCAGCCCTTTGATGGTGCAGTCAGAGCCGCGCACATCCAGGGTGATGTTATGCATACTGCCGCCCACCTCCCCTGTCACCTGACTGCCGTCCTGTAAGACAAATCGCCCTCTGCCGTTGCCGCGCAGACTTCCAAGGATGTGTAACGTTTTACCTGCAGGAATGAAGATGCCGGTGTTGATATTGTCACAAACCAATCCGGCAGGCACGACGACTGTTTGCCCTTCGCTGAAGGCTTGTTTAAATGAGGCGATCCAGTCGTGTGGATTGTAGTCGTTAATGTTAACGCTTGTTCGGGCTGGAAGTGCACGAGCGAAAGGGGTATGGAGGAAGGCAAGCGCCGAGCTTGCCGTCAGGAAGGTGCGTCGGGAGAGTTTTTTAAATGGCATGCGTTCTCCTCTATAAAGCTTGCAGCAAGCTTGCGAGTTCTCGATTGATCACCTGCTGGTTAAAATCATGTTCGACTTTTTCGCGCGCACGTTTGATAACCGGAGCCAGTTCGTCGGTGTCCAGTTGGCTAAACGCCGCTAGTCGTTGCGCCAGTGCACGAGCATCGTTCTCAGGCACCAGCCAGCCGGATTTGTCGGCCTCCACCAGTTCCGGTATTCCGCTATGCAGAGTTGAAACAACCGGAATGCCGACCGCCATTGCTTCCATTAGTGCCACCGGAATACCTTCCATATCGCCATCCGCGCCCGTTACCGATGGCAGGAGGAAGACATCCGCGTCGTCGAGGATCGCTTTCACTTCGTGGCTCGGTTTAAAGCCCGGCATCTCTACCACATCTTCCAGTTGATATTGTTCGATGAGGGTGCGCAGGCGTCGTTCCCACGGGCCAATGCCGAGGATGCGATAGCGAAATGCCACGCCCTGCTCTTTCAACTGACGGCAGGCTTCGATCGCCACATGCAGGCCTTTTTTCTCGGTTAAGCGTGCGACGGAAATGATTTCCAGCGGCGTTGCGGGCGCTTTCACCGGACGCGGGCTAAAGCGCGTCATGTCCACGCCCATGCGCGATACGGCGATTTTTTCCCTCGGACAGCCCATTTTTTGCAGCCTTCCGGCCCACAGATCGCTTATCGGTAGCATCAGGTCGCCACGGCGGAACAGTTGCTGATATTCGGGAGTGTAGTGGTTGAGAACGTCCCGACTGGAGATATCAATACCGTGGAAGATAGTGGCAATTTTGCCGCGAATGACACCCAGTTCGCGTAGTTTTGCTGCGGTTACCCCCGCCGGGCCAAAATGAGCGATAAAGACATCGGCATGAAGCGGTGTTACGACCTGACCACAAATGGCAGACAAAATCAGGTTCCGCGACTCTGCGCCATAGCGTTTGAGGTTGAGCGCCTGCCAGGTATTTTTACGATGAATGCCGCGTAAGGTCTGACTGGCTCGGTGGCGCAGTTTCGCAACTTTGCCTTGTGGTTCGTCCTGTAACCAGCGGGTTCTGGCGGCAAGGTTGTATTTCGTCCATGCCGCGTGGGTATTCTGGGTGTCGCCTTTTTGCAGCGCGACAATCTCCACCTCAAAGCCCATATCAATAAACGCGGTAATTTGGTTGAGGACGAAGGTTTCCGACGACAGCGGAAATTTCAGTAAAAAGAAGCCGACCTTCATTTAGCCTCCCCGATACGCTCAAGCACAGATTGCACCATCTGCATTCCTGCCTGGCGTTCGCGATTGACGGCTTCGTTAAGTCGCGCGTTCAGCGCCGGAAGCTGGCCTAAGGTATCCGCAACCATCGCTTGCAAGCTGCCGTCCAGTAAATGACGGATATCAATTGCCATCTCTGGCAGCCCCAGCTGCTGCATAATCCCGGCGGATTTATGTTCATAGTTGATGGCAATCGCCGGAGTGGCAAAGTTCATCGAGATAATGGCGGAGTGCAGACGCGTACCAACGGTGAGTTCACAGGCACCGAGAATTTTGCCCATTTCCAGATCGTTAAGTTCATCCATCACTACGTGGTAACGGGCAGGATCGCTGATGTGCTGGCGCAGATTGAGCGCCACCATGCGGTCGTCTTTGTTATAGCTGTCGATGCCCGTACAGGTGGAGAGCGCAATCACCTGATACCCTTCATCGAGAATGCGATTGACCACCCCAGCAAAGGCTTTTTCATACGCTTGTTGAGTGGTGCCGAGACGTTTGTCGAACGGTGCCAGTTCGCGCAGGGTAATTGCCACCGTTTTCTGTTGTGCGGCAACGTCCAGCCAGTGTTGAACAGCATAGCTGGCGGTGAAATCTTCTGTGTGGTGATCGACCAGCCACGCGGTATCGACGCCATGTTCCACTTTTGCAGTGGTGATATTGCTGCGTTTCATTAGATCGAGGCTAACCGACTCGCGCAGGATCAGCGCGTCACAGTGACCGAAAACGTAGTTCGCCAGTTGGTTAAATTGCTCATCCTGGAAGGGGCCGACGCTGTGACCAATCATAAACAGCGGCTTTTTCGCCATAAATGTGCAAAGCGCGTGTTCAAACTGCGGCACGCCATAGAGATCGACAAAAAACGATCCGCCGACCTGAATAATGGCGTCGTAACCTGACAGCAGGCGCACGAAGTCGGTGAATCCCTGGGCGATGGCGATATTACGCAGCTTGCCAGTGTCGGTGACGCGTGAGAGCAATACCTGATGCTGGTAGCGGCGACGGAGGACTTTTTTAACGCGCCCGACAACGCCCGCCGCGCTGTTGTGTTGTTTCATTTGCAGGAACAGCGGATCGCCCATTACCGGGCGGTTGAGCAGCCAGGAAGAACTGACCGGATAGCGGCTCATTACGTCCACTTCGGCATGTGGATTGAGGATGTTGATGGCATCAAGTAAGCCGCGCAAGATGGCGCTGTCGCCGCGGTTGCCGCAAGTGTGGTTGCCCAGAATCAGTAATTTCATTTTTTCCTCATAAATTTGGTGCCAGGTGAGGTTATGTTGTTGTTTTTATTGCCGGAGCCTAAAACAACCATTCACCCCGCCCGTAAAAGCATTTTCATTTTTTCGCTGCGACAAAACTGACGCTTCACTTCCACCACCAGCGGATGGCGCGACAGCACAATCATCACCACAAACGCCAGCACGCCCGCGGCTATTTGCACCGCCAGCAGCATCCCCAGCGCCAGTTGCCCTTTCAGCACAATGCCCAGCGCATAACTGACCCCCAGTGTCGGCAACGAGAGATAAAACGGCAGCCACAAACTCAGGATGTACTGGCGATAACTGGAACCAAGAACCGGTTTAATCATCACGAAGTAACTCAGAATGGTGTTGATAATCTGCACCAGCAGGAAACCGAGCGTGACGCCGATTGCGCCCGCCATCTGCCCACCAATAACAATCGCCGGAATAAACAGAAATGTTTTGAATACGTTGAATTTAAAGCTGATATCGACCCGCGCTTTCGCCATCAGCAGCGAACCAATCGGGTTACCCACTGAGCGCAGCAGCCCCACCACACACAGCAATTGCAGCACCGGAATAATGCTGTTCCACTTCTCACCAAAGACCAGCGGTACAAAGTTATTCGACACCACCATCAGCCCCAGCAGCGCCGGAAAGTTGATAATCCCCACCACCGACAGCAGCTTGTAGAAGTTAACGCGCAGCTTTTCGGTGTCGTCCTGAATTTTGGCAAATGCCGGAAACAACACGCGGGTGATGATCGGATTCAGCTTCATCGGCGGCACAACGGCCACGTTGTACGCCAGGTTGTATCCCCCTGCCACGCCCGCGCCGAGAATACGCGCCAGCACCAGCGTTGAAAGGTTGGTGTTGAGATAGTTGATGATGCTGTCCGCCGTCAGCCAGGCACCAAAGCGTAAGTTCGGTGCCACCGACGCCAGAGAGAAATGCAGACCGGGGCGATAAATTTTGCGGCCAAAGTAGCCAAACAGCAGCGTTCTCACCGCACTATTGACCAGATAACCGAGGATCGCAGTCATCGCCAGCGGCCAGAAATGGGCGCTAACCACCGTAAAAGTGAAGCCCGCCAGCACCGCGCTGGTTTCGATCATGCCGATTTTGTTGAACTCCAGCTCCTTCTGCATCAACGCGCGGAACTGTTGCCCGTGGGGGATCACCACAAACGCCAGTGACAATGTTTTAATCAACGGTGCCAGGTCCGGGTTATTCAACACGTCGCCGATGAGATCACTCAACAAAAACACCACCACACACACCACAAGCCCCAGCCCGACGTTCAGCCAGTACAACGTGGTGAGTTCAAGGTGGCTGATTTCTTTTCGCTGAATAATCGAGTTAGCGATACCGAAGTCAGAAAGCGTATCTGCCAGCGCGATGATCACCAGCGACACGGTAAGCAAACCGAACTGGTGGTTGTCGATAATCCGCGCCAGCACAGTCATCTGCACCAGCCCGAGGCCGATGATGATCACCGTGGCAATCGCCGACCACTTCGCGCCGCTGATGGTTTTTTCACGTAAGCTCATATCAATATGCCGCTTTGTTAACGAAGCCCTTGAATACCGTCAGGAAAACGATTTTGATATCGAACCAGACGCTCCATTCGCGGATGTACTCAAGGTCGAACTCGACGCGTTTTTCCATTTTCTCCAGTGTGTCGGTTTCGCCGCGCCAGCCATTAATCTGCGCCCAGCCGGTAATGCCCGGTTTCACCTTATGGCGCAGCATGTAGCCTTCAATGAGCTGGCGATACTGTTCGTTATGCGCCACCGCGTGCGGACGTGGACCGACAATCGACATCCCCCCGGTCAGCACATTGATAAACTGCGGCAATTCGTCCAGCGAGGTGCGGCGCAGAAAGTTCCCCACTTTGGTGACGCGCGGATCGTTCTGCGTCGCCTGGGTCACCACTTTGTCGTTCTCCATCACTTTCATCGAACGGAACTTCCACACTTTGATCGGCTTGCCATCCATGCCGTAGCGAGTCTGGCGAAAAATAACCGGCCCTGGTGAACTGAGTTTTACCGCCAGCGCAATACAGCACAGCACCGGGGAGATCAGCAGCAGAATAAGCGTCGCCAGCACAATGTCTTCCGCACGTTTTAGCAGGCGGTTAACCCCGGAAAGCGGCGTGTCGTAAAGCGGCACCACCGGAACGCCGTTCATCTCTTCGAGACGTGAATGGAGAATGTTGAAGGTAAAGACGTCGGGGATCAGCAGCACCGAACAGGTGGTGTCCGCCAATTGATGGACCAGTTTTTTCACTCGCGCGCCGTCGCACATTTGCATCGCGATATAGACGTTATGAATCTTGCCCGCTTTCGCATCCTCGACCAGCTGTTGCAGATTGCCCGCCCAGTCGTTAGAAACGCCGCCCGGTTTCGGGTCGTGGTAAACGCCCACCACTTCAAACCCTAACCACGGCTGATTACGGAAGCTCTCCATCAGCATTTGTCCGGCGGCTAAATCCCCCGCCACCGCGACCATCCGCTTGTTATAGCCATGATTACGCAGCCAGCCCGCCCCAATGCGAATACATGAACGGCAAACCACCAGTCCGATGCTGGTCAGCCCATACCACGCCAGCCAGATTTTCAGTTGCGTGTCGAAATCATTGTTGAACGCCACCAGTCCGGCGCTGAAAATCACGCTTAAGGTCCAGTTTTGTAGCAGCAGGGCAAATTCTGTCGCTGCCCGAACACCGCGCCATGAGCGATAAAAATCGGTGATGCCGCCCAGCATCTGGAACACCACCAGCGTAATCAGCGCCACCAACAGGTGCATGTAGAGGAATGACAGTCCGCTCACTTCGCAAACCAGCCATAGCCCGGCAAACATGATGGTGATATCTGAAAAGCGTTGCACCATAGAGATTAACGATGCATTGGTTTTCGCTCGCTCGCGCTTTTTTAGATTTGTCATCGTTGTTCCTGTTCTATTGTCGCCTCGCCCCTCACCCCGGCCCTCTCCCCAATGGGGCGAGGGGGAGAAGAAAGTTCCGTGCTCACTTCTCTCCGCAGGCAGTAGAGCGTCAGGGTGAGGGGGAAAGTAATGACATTACTCGTTCAGCAACGTCAGCAGAGTTCGCGTTCGCGCTTCCATCAGCGGCACATCACCGCGCGATTCCACATTCAACCGCACCACCGGTTCGGTGTTGGAGGAGCGTAGATTAAAGCGCCAGTTGGCAAAGGTCATGCTGATGCCATCGGTACGATCCACCGCCAGCGCTTCGCGGCTAAAGTGCTGTTCCACGCGGTTAATCGCCTCAACGGGGTGTGCCAGTTTGCTGTTGATCTCACCGCTTGCCGGAAACGCCGCCATCCGGTCGCGCACCAGTTCGCCCAGCGTTTTTCCTTTCAGGCACACCAGTTCGGCCACCAGCAGCCACGGGATCATGCCGCTGTCACAGTAAGCGAAATCGCGGAAGTAATGGTGAGCGCTCATTTCGCCACCGTAGATGGCGTCTTCCTTGCGCATACGTTCTTTTATAAAGGCGTGTCCGGTTTTCGACATTACCGGCGTACCACCTGCGGCAGTCACCACATCAACGGTGTTCCAGGAGAGACGTGGATCGTGGATGATCTTCGCGCCGGGATTTTTTTCGAGGAACGCTTCTGCCAGCAGACCGACAATGTAGTAGCCCTCGATAAACTGCCCTTTTTCGTCAAACAGGAAACAGCGGTCAAAATCGCCATCAAAGGCAATACCCATATCCGCGCCGTGTTTGATGACCGCATTGCGGGTGTCGTCGCGGCATTCCGGCAGCAGCGGGTTAGGAATTCCGTTGGGGAAATTGCCGTCCGGCGTGTTGTGCACTTTGATCAATTCCACGGGTGCGCCGAGGGCTTTAAAGCGGGCTTCAATGGCGTCCACCACCGGACCCGCCGCGCCGTTCCCGGAGTTAATCACCAGCTTGAGCGGCGTGAGGTTTTTGACGTTGATATAACCGAACAGGTGATCAACGTAAGCGTCACGCAGATTGATTTGCTGATAGCGACCGCGTTTGGTTTCATCGACAGGAGGGAAGTCATTGGCTTCTGCCAGACGCTGGACGTCGCGCAGTCCGGTATCACCGCTGATCGGGCGAGCCCCTTCGCGCACCAGCTTCATGCCGTTGTAATCCATCGGGTTATGGCTGGCGGTAACTTCGATGCCGCCATCCACGCCGAGATGGAACGTGGCGAAATAAATCTCTTCGGTGCCGGACATGCCAATATCCAGCACATCGACGCCCGCATCCTGTAAACCTTTCGCCAGCGCCAGTTTTAAGGTTTCGCTGGTGAGGCGGACATCACCGCCTAACACAATGGTTTTCGGTTTGAGAAATTCGCCATAGGCACGCCCAATACGCCAGGCAATATCTTCATTCAGTTCTTCGCCTAATTTCCCGCGAATATCATAGGCTTTAAAGCAGGTTAATCTTTTCATGTCGTTACCCTTTTTCAGGCAATAGTTGGCCCTGACCGAAACGGCCAATTTTGTTTTTGTCGTTATTTACATCGCGGTTTCGCATTCATTGCCTGATGCGACGCTGCCGCGTCTTATCAGGCCTACAAACCCGAACCGTAGGTCGGATAAGGCGTTCACGCCGCATCCGACAAACAGCGCCTGATGCGACGTTTACACCCGTCCGTAGCGATCCGCGAAGCGCACCACATCATCCTCTTCGAGATAAGAGCCGGAGCGCACTTCAATTAAATCGAGCGGAATTTTCCCCGGGTTTTCCAGGCAGTGCGTCGCCCCCAGCGGAATATAAATGGACTCGTTTTCACCAAGCAGTTTGATATCACCGTCAATAGTGACTTTTGCCGTTCCTGCGACAACCACCCAGTGTTCCGCGCGGTGATGATGCATCTGTACCGACAAGCCCTCGCCCGGTTTCACGGTGATGCGTTTCACCTGGTAGCGGTCGCCCGCGTCGATAGAGTCATATTTGCCCCACGGACGATACACTTCGCGATGTACCCGATGCTCATGGCGACCATCGGCTTTGATCTGCTCGACCACTTTTTTCACATCCTGCACCGCGTTACGGTCGGCAATCAGCACAGCATCTTTGGTCTGCACTACCACCAAATCTTTCACCCCGACGGTGGTGACCAGGCCAGATTCGGCATACACATAGCTGTTTTCAGTTTTGTGATTAATCACATCGCCGTGGCAAACGTTGCCCTCGGCGGTGTGGGCGCTGATTTCCCATAAAGAGGACCAGGAGCCGACATCGCTCCAGCCCGCATCCATCGGCACCACAACGGCATCTGCCGTACGTTCCATGACTGCGTAATCCACCGACTCTTCCGGGCAGGCCAGAAACGCCTCTTCATCCACACGAATAAAATCGAGATCCGGATCGACGGCGCTCATCGCTTTTTCACAGGCATCGAGAATATCCGGGCGATATTTTTTCAGTTCTTCGAGATAGCGTCCGGCGCGGAACAGAAACATACCGCTGTTCCAGTAATATTCGCCGCTTGCCACATAGGCCTGAGCGGTTTCCAGATTCGGTTTTTCGACAAACTGCGCCACTTCAAAGGCCACCATATCCTGCTCACCCGCAGACACTTCACCGCGACGAATATAGCCATAACCGGTTTCTGGTAGATCCGGCACAATGCCAAAGGTCACCAGCTTGCCCGCTTCGGCATACGGCATAGCGTTACGCACGGCGGCACGGAACGCGTCTTCATCGGCAATCACATGATCCGCCGCCAGCACCAGCATTAATGGGTCGTTCTCCGGGCTATGACGTTTTGCCGCCAGCGCCGCCAGCGCAATGGCCGGTGCAGTGTTACGCCCTGCCGGTTCGAGAATAATATTCTCGGTGAGTTTGTTCAGTTGACGCAGCTGTTCCGCGACAATAAAGCGGTGCTGCTCATTGCAAATCACCACCGGGCTTTCGCACTCCACGCCGTTCAGGCGGCAGATGGTGGTTTGCAGCATGGTGAGATCGCCTTTCAGGCATAAAAACTGCTTGGGGTAAAGTACGCGGGAAAGCGGCCATAAGCGGCTACCGGAGCCACCTGCCATCACAACTGGATAGAGTTTCGACTGCGCCATAATTATCCCCGAATATCATTTATAAATTGACGTAACACGTTCTCTTTATCGAGCGTGCGTTCGGCATATTCACGTGCCACCGTGTTGTGTTTGGGCAGCAGGAGCGCCTGACGAATCCCCGCCACCAGCGCCTCGACCGATTCCGGTTCAACGCAAACCGCAATGCCCGGAAAGGTTTCGCAAAGCTGTCCCAGTTCGGTGTGAGCTTCTGCGGTAATCACCGCGTTGCCGCCTACCGCCAGAATATTGGTCAGTTTCGACGGCAATACGGCATCCGCCGCGCCGCGTTTTTGCACCACCAGATGGCAATCGCCCATCTTCAGCAGTGCGGGTAAAGCGTCATACGATTGCAGCGGGAAGAATTGCATGTTGCGCAGTCCACGCTGTTGCGCCATTTTTTCCAGTCGCGCTTTGCCGCCGCCCTGCCCGACAATGGCAAAAATCAGCGGTTCATCACGCAGGCGTTCGGCAGCTTCAATAACGTTTTCCAGCCCCTGCTTTTCACCAATATTGCCGGAGTAAAGAATGATTTTTTTGTTATCCGGCAGGCCAAGCTGGTTACGAAGGGCATCAACATCGACATCTGCGACATGCTGAAAACGGGCAATTTCTGACCAGTTGGGGAAGAAGATGACGTTTTCTGCCGCCACGCCTTTTTCGATGGCTTTATTCATCATCGAACGCGAAATCGTGGAGACGTTATCGACGTTATGCAGTCCGCTACGTTCGAACGCCGTTGCCAGCTGTGCCACTTTGCCGCCTTTGCCTTTTCCGGCAAGGCCCAGCCCCAGCATGGCGTCCACTTCGTAATCCTGAATATGCAGCACGGTACGCGCGCCAGAGAGTTTCGCCAGCAGGCGCATTCCCGGCGTGCAAAACAGCGTTGGCACTACGCCGATAATGCGATCCGGCTTCCAGCGACGTTGCGCCATCAACGGGAAAAAACTGCTGGCGGCAAAACTGCCGAGATGCAACAGGCGTTTCAGGGTGCTCGGCTGTTTTGGCACGTACAGCGGGCAGCGCCACACCGTGGCGGCCCCCTCTTCTCGTTTGTACCGCCAGGCGGAATAGTTCTCGCCCACCTGCCATTGCGGGTAGTAAGGCGGTGCGGTAATAACCCGCACCTCATGACCTTGTGCCGCCAGCCATTCCACCATCTCTCCGGTGTATTTGCCGATACCGGTTAACTCCGGCGAGTAGTTAATGCCGTAGACCAGTATTTTCATAATCCGGGTACTCCGGCACGCTTCTCAGCGAGAAAATAGGCGCGGCTGTTAGCGTGAACATTGTCACTGGCGAGCAGTGCGTCCGGGGTCAGCCAGCGGTAATCGTCATGCTGCTCATCCGGCAGTAACAGATCTTCTTCAGCGACTCTGAAGCGAAAACCGAGCACCACATAGTGAGTGGTGAAATCCGTGCCGGAGAAGTTATCGTCATAAAAGTGCTGCCAGACACCGTAAAACTGGCCTACTGTTATCGGTAGACGCAGCCCCAGTTCCGCCATCGTCAGCCGCTCAAATGCGGCTTCCAGCATTTCGTCTTTCTGCACGCGCCCTCCCGGCACAAACCAGTAACCCTGTGCCGGGCGGTTGGTTCTTTTGCCAAGCAGAAACTCGCCGCGACTGTTCTCGACAATAAAGTCGAGAGAGACAAGCGGTGTGGAGCGCACTACCGTGGCAAAGTCTTCCTGACGTAAAAACATCATTACCCCCGAAAGCGGTCTTGATTCTCAAGGAACCACTGGTAAGTGCTGGCAAGCCCCGCTTCCAGTGAGATTTCGTGATACCAGCCAAGCTGATGCAGGCGCGTCACATCCAGCAGTTTGCGCGGCGTACCATCCGGTTTACTGGCATCAAAAACCACCCGACCTTTGTAACCCACCACTTTGGCGATGGTTTGCGCCAGCTCGCGGATAGTGCAGTCAACGCCCGTGCCGACGTTAATGTGCGACAGCATCGGCTGGGTGTTCTCCAGCCAGACTTCGTGCGCCAGCTCCATCACATGAATGCTTGCCGCCGCCATATCATCGACATGCAGAAATTCACGCATCGGTGTACCGCTCCCCCACACCACCACGTCAGGCGCATTCTGTGCCGTCGCCTCGTGGAAGCGACGCAGCAATGCTGGGATCACATGCGAGTTACTCGGATGGAAGTTGTCGTGCGGCCCGTACAGGTTGGTCGGCATGACCGAGCGGTAATCGCGTCCGTACTGGCGGTTGTAAGATTCGCACAGTTTGATCCCGGCGATTTTGGCAATGGCATAAGGTTCGTTGGTCGGCTCCAGCGTGCCCTGCAACAACTCGCTTTCTGCCATCGGCTGTTTTGCCAGTTTCGGGTAGATGCAGGACGATCCGAGAAACAGCAGTTTGTTCACGTCGTTCTGATGCGCAGCGTGAATGATATTGCTCTCAATCATCATGTTCTGGTAGATGAAATCCGCCGGATAGGTGTTGTTGGCAACAATGCCGCCCACTTTCGCCGCCGCCAGATAGACCTGGTCAATACGTTCGCTGGCAAAGAAATCATGCACGGCGCGGCTGTCCAGCAGGTTCAGCTCGTCGCGGGTGCGTAATACCAGTTCCACATCACCGCGCTGTTCGAGCTGACGCCTGATGGCGGAACCAACCATCCCACGATGGCCAGCGATAAAGATTCGTTGTTTACGCATGTTTATGACTCCAGCGCGATCGCCACGTCGTAGCCGTGAGATTTCAGCAGAGAGTGTTTTTTCGCCGCTTCGAGGTCATTAGCCACCATTTCAGACACCATCTCTCTGAGGGTGATTTCCGGTTTCCAGCCCAGTTTTTCGTGCGCTTTGGTCGGGTCGCCGAGCAGCGTTTCAACTTCTGCCGGGCGGAAGTAACGCGGGTCAACGGCGATAATCACATCGCCCGGTTTAACGCCCGGCGCATCATGCCCGGTGACGGAAACCACAATGCCCTTCTCTTCAACGCCCGTGCCTTCAAAGCGCAGTTTGATACCCAACTGTGCCGCCGCCATTTCTACGAACTGACGCACGGAGTACTGAACGCCGGTAGCAATTACGAAATCTTCCGGCTGTTCCTGTTGCAGCATCATCCACTGCATTTTTACGTAGTCTTTGGCATGGCCCCAGTCACGCAGGGAATCCATATTGCCGAGGTACAGGCACGACTCCAGCCCCTGGGCGATGTTGGCGATTGCGCGGGTGATTTTGCGGGTAACGAAGGTTTCGCCGCGGCGCGGGGATTCATGGTTGAAGAGAATACCGTTACAGGCGTACATGCCGTAGGATTCGCGGTAGTTAACGGTGATCCAGTAGGCGTACAGTTTGGCGACCGCATACGGAGATCGCGGGTAGAACGGCGTGGTCTCTTTCTGCGGAATTTCCTGCACCAGACCGTACAGTTCAGAGGTGGAAGCCTGATAGAAACGGGTTTTCTTTTCCAGACCGAGGAAGCGGATCGCCTCCAGCAGGCGTAGCGTACCCATCGCATCGACGTCTGCGGTATATTCCGGTGACTCAAAAGAAACCGCAACGTGGCTCATTGCGCCCAGGTTGTACACTTCATCCGGCTGCACTTCACGCAAAATACGCGTCAGGTTGGAGGTATCACTCAGGTCGCCATAATGCAGATGGAATTTCGGGTTGCAGGTGTGCGGATCCTGATAAATGTGATCCACGCGCTCGGTGTTGAATGACGATGCACGACGCTTAATACCATGCACCTCGTAACCTTTTTCCAGCAGAAACTCTGCCAGGTAAGAACCGTCTTGTCCGGTTACACCGGTGATGAGAGCAACTTTTGACATGTCTTATTCCTCTGTATTTTTTGAATTTATTCAGTTTCAACGCGTTCGCGTATCACCACTGCGGGATTCCCCCGGCAAACCACATTTGCCGGAAGCGATTTAAAAACACTGCTTCGCGCACCCACGACGGTGCCGTCGCCGATCGTGACGCCAGGGGCAACAAAAACATCTGTCGCCAGCCAGCATTTCTCGCCAATCACAATAGGCGTGGCGTTAATGGTGAAATGTTGACTTGCATGGTCGTGGCTCCCGGTGCATAAATAACTTTTTTGCGATATCACCGAATGTGCGCCAATGGTTATTTCACCGAGGGTATATAAATTGACGTCATCGCCGACCCACGCGTAATCACCTAAGGTTAATTTCCACGGATAGGTAATTTTTACTGACGGACGAATAACTACGTTTTTTCCTATTTTTGCGCCGAATAAACGTAATAAAAATGCCCGCCAGCGATACAATACTTGTGGCGACCAGGCAAATATTGTTGCCTGTACTGCCCACCACAATTGCACTTTAATAGCGTTGCCACCCCGGAACCCTTTCGGCACCGAGAATCCACTTAAATCCTGCATCGTTTTCCCTTATATTCAGCTTTTGTTATATAAGGCTTTCGTCTTTGAGGTAGTACGTTGGCGTAAATGCCAGGATAATTCAGCCCAAAAGCCAGGCACGTGCAATATCTGCCGTTGGACTTTTTTGGCGTCAGCACACAATTCCATATTATTGGTGGTAGATACCCCACCCATGGAAAATTCAGACACCAGACCATTGAGTTTTTTAAATGCATAACCGGCTTTATACATTTTGGCCGCCAGCGCGTAGTCGGACGAAACTTTATATTCCAGGTCATAACGCCATTTTTTCAAGCCGGATACCGGGAAAAATATCGCCTGATGACTGGCGGGCAGGCTGTGATAAATATACCAGCCCGGTTTGGCGCTACGTTTAATTTTATGCCCGTCGCCAAAATCCAGCAGCGCATCGCCAGTGATCATCACGTTATCTTTTTGTACTTTTAACTTACGGACAAAATTTGCGGCATCCTGATGAAAAATATCACCTGAGTTGAGAAACAACGCGAACTTGCCTTGTGCCATCGCAATGCCTTTGTTCATGGCGTCGTAGATACCGTTATCTGGCTCGCTGACAAAGCGTAGGTTATAGATACCCTTGAGATTTTCCAGGTACTCACAGGTGCCGTCATTGGAACCGCCATCGACAACAATCCATTCGAAGCTGATATCGTCCGCCTGCGCCAGATGCGCCAGATGCGCCAGCGAGGCGTGTGTTTTGACTATCCCTGCGAGGTTACGAAACGCGACAGTGATTATGCTAAGCAACATGTTCTTATTCTTACCTCGTAATATTTAACGCTTTTCGCAAAATAAACGGACAGACGATTAAAAATGCATATTCCGGGCTAAATATCGAACCGGTAAAAAACAGCGATACCGGAGTAAAAAGATATAATTGCACGCGAAAATTGCGGTTATCACCAAAAGCGTTGATCATCATTTTTATCACTTTCCCCATGTACCACAGCGATAAAAACACTGCGAACCAGGAAAAATAAATAATCAGCAGATACAAACCATTGTCTATGGTTTTTCCGACATCCGCACCGTTAAATATTCCGAATGATGCGACATATTCATAAAGTGAGCCAAATCTGACTACACCGTCAATATGGGTCAAAGAATAACCGACCATCACCAGCGGACCGACAATACGATAATACGATGACGATCCTTCCGTGCCTAAATCACCCAGACGGGTGGAAATATAAGGAAATGCAATTACCACACCAACCAGGAATACAGCCAGAGAAATCAATGCTAACGGTAACTTTTTCTTAATCGCCTCTTTATTCAGATATTGAAATGCCCACTCCAGCAAATAAAACAGGATAAAGGTCATAACCCCTGAAAACGATCCGGATAATATTATCCCTGCGAGAATCATAGCATCGGTTTTAGGCGTTTTGATACCAAACTGTTTGATGCTGAGCCAAATTGAGATTAATGCCAGAGCGAAAAATGCCGGTTCGAAATAAAGTGCTGTCGTGCGCTTGCCGCCGAATTTGATGAAATTCAGCACATAGCTGTTGCTGTAAATCAGATATTTCGAAATCGATTCCATAATACTGCTGCCGCCGGTGAGGATAATTTGCGCCATCTCCACCGCCGCCAGCGCCACCACCAACCCGACCACCAGATAAAAAAAGCGTAATATCTTGCGGTGGTTGTGGGGCGAAATCGTTTTAAAGCGAATACTCCACACCATGCCAATAATGATCACAATATAGACAAACAGCATGGTTGAAGTGACGTATTTACTGGCATCCAACGACTGACCAAACAGGTAGTTAAACGCCGTGAGTCCCGCGCCAATCCCCAGGGCAATCATTAATTTTTTAACGCTGATGCGCTCTAAAAACAGCAGTAACAAGACAGGTAAAAAAGTGACGATGGTGATGGGGAAACTTTCACCAAGCTGGGCGATTTTGACGTTAACCAGCAGGTAGATCAGCGGCAGCAGCAGGTAGCTACAGATTCTGATAGAAGTTGACATACTCCTCCAGCATCTGTTGTCCACTGTAGGCGGCACGGCTGCGCTGGCTGAACTCAGCCAGCGTGGTACCAAATACCGCCTGCGCGATTTCCGGTTTGCTTAACTGGACCAGTTGCAGCACGTCTTCTTCACTGACGGTTTTACCGCCGGATTTTTGCAGCACTTCCCGCGCCGCGTCGCTATGGGTGGCAATCACCGGCACGCCAATCGATAGCGCCTCACACAAAATTAGCGGGTAGTTATCGACGCGAGAACTGAATACCAGCGCATCCATCTGATTGAGCGCGCTCATCAACTTGCGCTTGTCAGTTTCAAAGCCGTGATTAACCACGTTGCCAGCGGTGAACGGCGAGAACTTACCAAAGGTATGCAGTTCGATTTTGTCGCCCAGCGCCATCATCTCGCGTACCAGTTGCTGGTTAGTTTTGCCGTCGTAACGCAGGTCATGCGCTACCACCGCGATTTTCGGCTTGCCCTGAGTTTCGCGCACCGGAGGCAAGTCCGCCAGAATCGCTTCGGTTGCCATATCAATGCCATTATTGATAATCCGGCAACGCCCTGGACCGTACAGACTATTGAAAGCATCAGCCACATGCTGGCTGGGGGAAATAAACTGACAGCCCAGCGCCAGCATCTCACGGAATAACTGGCGTTTGCCCGCCACCAGCTGGTGTGCGCGATCAATCTTCACCGGCGGATAATTATTTAAGGTCGGGCATTTCTGGCAGCCCGTTTTCCAGCCTTCGCAACCGTCGGTAAAGGCGCAGCGTCCGGTAACGCTCCAGTGATCGTGCAGCGTCCAGACCAGAGTGACATCCGGTTTGTGGTTTTTCACCTTTTCGCAAAAGCGCACCACGCTCTTAAGATTTAGCCAGTAGCTGTGCAGCACATGAAAATGCAGAACCACCGGGCCCGGTGTGCGAGTAATGGTGCGATATAACTCATTGAAATTGCCAAACAGATCGCGATTAAACAGACGAAACAGGGCAATGTTCGCCATCGCGGTCATCTGCGGCGTATGTTTGATGACCTGCGGATAGTTTTGATGGCTGACGCTCTCTTTGCCGCCTTTGCCGTAGCCGTAGACAAAATGTGACGCCAGCCCCTGTTGCAGCGCACGCTGGTGGAGATCTAACGCCACACCTGCCGCCCCGCCTTCCGCCAGTCGCACATTAAATTGCAAAATATTCATTTAATTACCTTCACTCGCGCTTTTTCTCCCACCACCAGCGCGTTGTCCGGGACAGAGTCGAGCACCACGCTGCCCGCGCCCACGGTGACGTTGTTACCAATCGTGATATCACCAAGAATAATGACGTTGGCACCGAGTTCGACACCGTTACCAATGTGTGGACATGCCATGTTATCGGCCCCCCGATTGCCGATAGTGACGCCGTGGCGAATGGTGAAATCATCCCCCGCTACCACGTTTTTATTGATCACTACGGCGTAACCGTGATGGATAGTGAAACGGCGGCCAATGGTCGCAGCGGCCTGGATTTCATAACCGAAAAAGCCTTCGGTGATAATGCGATACAGCACCAGCAGCGGAGCCGCCCACAGATTGTTGAGAACGTTCTTTTTGCGCCACACTGAACAAAAATGGGCGACGCGATAGGCAAGCACCATGCAGCACGGGCGTAAACTCCAGCTGTTGGCGCGCAGATCTTCCAGCATCCTTAACGCCCCCGTATTCCTTCAGCCAGACGTTTGCCGTTACGCACCGATAGCAGCGTCAACAACGTCCGCCAGGTCATGCGTTTATTGCGGATCTGGTAGAGGGTAAACAGCTGATATTTTTTGCTGGCACGGTCGAATTTGTCTTTGTGCTTGCGGTAAAAGTGGAAGTATCCGGAGAATTTTTTCGGTGACGAGGTGATCTGCATTTCACCGTGATTGATATGCAGGATCTGCGTCGCCTCTTCCACTTTCCACGGTTCGCCGTACTCCACCACCATCCGCAGGAAAATGTCGTAATCCTGTGCCGCTTTCAGTTCGGTATCGAACAAACACTCTTTGAAACGCCACGCCCAGGTAAAGACCTGATTGCCAATGATATTGCGTTTGTAGAACAGGCGGCGTGAATACGGCGATTTGGGATACAGCGGCAAACTTGCCGGTTGGGAATAGACTTCGCCCTGGCAAACGTAGTCGTTAGCGTACAAAAAGGCGTGTGTGACCAGTTGCTGTTTATGGGCGAGGAAGACGCTCAGGCGGTTGGGTGTCCATTCATCATCATCATCGATCCCGGTGATGTATTCCCCTTGCGCCAGCATAATCGCCTGGTTACGTACCGCGCACGCCCCGCTGTTAATGTCGTTGTGAATGTAGGTAATACGCGGGTCGTTGAGGGCTGTAACGTACTGTTGCAGCTGTTCCCAGGAGGTGGAGCAATCATCCACGATGATCATCTCCCAGTTACTGTAGTCCTGGCGCAGGACCGATTTTATCGCCCGAATCGCCAGTTGTTGGCGGTTCCAGGTCGGCATATAGATTGAGATCAGCGGATTGTCTTTCATAGGTTGTTCTCCCGGAGTGTCGAGATGTTCTGCCGGTTTATAAGCTTGTTTACGGGTTCTGTTGCCGGATGCGGCGCGAACGGAGGTCGGATAAGATGCGTCAGCATCGCATCCGACAGCGGATCTCGTTATTTCGCGTCCGACTTATATTCGTATTCGTAATAGCCATAATCCTGATACGCGCTGGCGCGGCGGAAGATGGAGTTCAGAATCACCCCTTTCACCGGAATACCGTTTTGCTCAAAGCGGCTCAGACTGGTTTCCACTTCTTTCAATGTGTTGACCGCATAACGCGCCACCATTAACGTGGTTCCGACATGACGACCAACAATTGCGGCATCGGTCACTGCCAGAATCGGCGGCGTATCAATCAACACCAGGTCGTAGTTTTTACTCGCCCAGTTCACCAGTTCGGCAAAGCGTTCGCTCATCAACAGTTCAGAAGGATTTGGCGGTACCTGACCGCGCGGGATCAGGTCAAATTTGGCAATAGAGGTCGGTTTAGCCGCGGTAGTAATATCGCCCTGACCAATCAGAATTTCCGACAGGCCATTAACGTTATTGGTGCCCAACAGCTCGTGGGTATAACCTTTGCGCATATCGCAGTCGATCAACAACACCCGTTTATTGGTCTGACTGATCACCGCCGCCAGGTTGGCGCAGACAAAGGTTTTACCGATTGACGGGCTAACCCCGGTCATCATCAACACATTGTTCTGCGCCTGCATCATCGCGAAGTGCAGACTGGTACGCAGACTGCGGATGGCTTCAATCGCCAGATCGGTTGGATTCCCCACCGCCAGTAGCTGGCTCTGTTTATAGCGTTTAATCCCTTTGATGGTTTTGACGCTATCGCGCGCTTTCTGCCATTCCGACAACGGGATGCTGGCATAGACGCTAATGCCGTGTTCTTCCAGCACCTGCGGGCTTTCAATGCCACGATTAAACAACGAGCGCAGCAGCACACCCACGATAGAGAGCATCAGGCCGAGGATAATCGCCCCGAGGATAATCAGCCCTTTCTTCGGTTTCAGCACACCAGGCTGGGTGATTGCCGGGTCAACAATGCGCACATCGCCGACGGTGCTGGCTTCGGTGATTTTCAGCTCCTGTTCTTTATTCAGCAGTTGCATATAGACCTGCTGCCCAGACTCGACATCGCGGGTCAGACGGACAATTTCCTGCTGGGTTTTCGGCATCGCCGTTACGCGACCGTTAAGTTTGGCTTTCTCTTCTTCCAGCGCCTGCCGTTTCTCCAGCAGCGTGCGATACGCCGGGTGAACTTTGGTGTACAGCTTGGAGATTTCCGCCTCTTTAAAGGTCAGTTCGTTCAATTGCGCGTCGATGTTCACCATCGAATCGAGCACCGCTTTCGCTTCCAGCGGCAGATCAACAGAATCTTTATCCTGACGGAAGGCATTCAGTTTGTTTTCGGCAACATCAAGGCGGCTACGTACTTCCGGTAACTGTTGCGCGAGGAAAGCGAGGCTTTTCGACGCTTCCGCCGATTTGCGCTCAATATTTTGTTCCTGATAGTTACGAGCGATGCTGTTAAGAATGTCGCGGATCTGTTCACGATCTTCACCGGTATAAGTCAGGCTCAGTACGCCTGCGTCTTTGCCGTTCTCCGTTACCGCCAGGCTGTTTTGCAGTTGGTTGATCATCCCCAGCGTGGAGTATTTGGTGACGGTAAACTCACTCCCCGGGCTGGCGTGAATAGCTTCAACCATCAGCGTGACGCCTTCTTTTTTCAGCATCTGGCCCGCTTGCCCACGGGCGCTAAAGCCGCCATCGCTGCTCAAAGTGTAGTTTTTGTCATCAAGCACATTAAGCGTAAACACCTGATCCGCCATCTCCTTAGGACGGTTAAAGGTGGTCACTTTTACCGTCTCGTTCTGGCGTCCCATCAGGCGATCCCAGCCCGCACCGAAAATCGGGAACGTGTTTTTGCTCACCGCAATATCGAGGTCGAGATCGTCCACCGTTTTACCAAGCACCAGGCGCGAACGAATCAACTGGATCTCGGCGTCCGATGCAGGCGGTTTGTTGGCTAATGCCGATCCGATATCCTGCACTAACGAATTGCCGCTGCTTTGTTCGATTTGTACCAGTGCGTCGGCGCTGTATATCGGCGTAGCGAAGAAGGTGTAAACCACGGCACAGAGGGCGAATACGGCAGTGATGCCAATTACCCACCAGCGCGCCTCAATGACGGTGCCAACCAGGCGACCAATATCGATTTCATCACTGCCCGTTACCGGAGCGGCATGTTGTTTTACTTTTTCTGTCATTCTTATACCTGCTCTGCGTTCAATGCCTGCGCCCACTGGCGGGCAGACCGTTCAAGTAATGTGTACACCGCTGCAAACGTTTCCCGGCTTTTGCGATACGGATCGGGGATTTCACATTCGTTATCCCAGTGACCAAACAGCATCACTTTGCCGCGCATCTCAGGTGCCATCTCGCATAAGCGTTCGATATGGCGCTTTTCCATGGTCAAAATCAGGTCGTAGTTGCGACACAGGCGACGGCTGATTTGCCGTGCACAGTGACCTTCCAGAGACAGTTGATGTTCTGCGGCGACGCTGATAGCGGTAGGATCAGCGCCCTTACCGACCAGCGCGCCGAGTCCAGCGGACTCCACTTTCAGCTCCGGGTGATAACGTTGCAGTAAGCGTTCCGCCGTCGGGGAACGGCAAATATTGCCGACACAGACAACTAAAATGTTGTTAAACATGACGATTACCAGTTATGAATGTCGCTGGCTGTATCCGTCATGTAACGGACACCGCTAATAGTTGGCAGCAACTGATTGATCAGACGGTTCCAGCGGGAAACCGGTGCGGTGGTGACATACACCACGTCATAAGGTTGCAGGCGGAATTCTGTCGCCATCACCAGCGACGTGGCATCGGACATATCCAGCTGGTAGATATTGGCAATCTTGCCGTTACGCCCACCCTCGCCTTTCAGCGGACGAATGACAAAGATGCCGCTGGCGTTGGAGGTGGTCATGTCGATGCCTTCAGCATTACCAAGGGCTTCAGTCAGGGTCATGCCGCTAAAGTCCATTTTCAGGGTGCTCTGTTTCTTCACTTCACCCATCACAAACACTTTCAGATCATCATTACGCGGCACGTAGAGAATATCGCCAGGATAAAGCAGTCGATTCTGATTGAGGTCGCCGTTTTGCATCAGCGCCTGCAATGAAATGCGTTCTTCACGACCATTGTGTGTTAACACCACGTTGCGCCAGTCAGCGGTGTCGGTCAGGCCACCTGCGGCGTTGATGGCGTCGAGAATGGTCAGTGGCACGTTGGTGATCGCCTGTTGGCCGGATTTATTCACCTGGCCGGAGATATAGGCTTTTTGCGAGCGGAAGGCGGCGATATTAACGTCCACCTGCGGGTCAGCGATGTACGTCGCTAAGCGCCCGGTAATATCACTGCGGATTTCAGCGAGCGTTTTCCCCACCACGTGAACTTTGCCGATATACGGATAAAACATAGTGCCGTCAGGCTGTACCCAGTTGCCGGTGTCGCTGGAGCTGCGGTACTGACCGGCTGGCGTGGTGAGTTCCGGGTGATCCCAGACAGTGACATTAAGAACGTCCCCCGGCCCGACGCGATACTGGTAATTCGCGATCTCACTTTCCAGCGTCATATTGGGGCGCGCTACGTTGGGTCGTGGGCGTAATTGATCAATCAGGCGCGGGGTCAACGGATAAACATTCACCATTTTGTCGAGATCGAAATCAGCGTCCTGCTGTTTGATGACGTCTTTACCCATCGTCGACATATTGCTGCCCGGAAGTACTGTGCAACCGCTTATCAAGGTTACTGACACCAATAATGGCATCAATTTCATTTTGGATTTCATCATTGTTTATTTATCACTTTGGCAGAGTAATTATCCTGTGCACTATTAATAGCAATGTCGCCATGCACATTTACCTTGCAGTTAATTGAATAAAAATTTAACTGGCATCAGTCCTAAAAAAATTGATTTCATCCGCAGGCTATTGACAGAATAATTCAGACTGGTCTTTCAGGCATCCAGACACGCTACCGCCCCTGGCTTTTTAGCTACCAATACACTGATTTAGTTTAATTTTTAAAACCCTCTCAACATGCAGTCGTTGATGAGAAAGGGTTATTACGGAAATTAACTTCCGAATATAAGGTGACATTATGGTAATTGAATATTGGCTCTCCAATAATGCAGGAGGAAGTGTTACAGCTAACGGAATAGCAGGCAAGGTAACAATTCGGTAATTGGCTATTTTTAAGAATTATATTAAGTGTCATTCAATATGGTTTTTAGGAGTTTCTTTAGGTTGACAATATTTAATATAGTGTCTCCACATGCGATATTTCTTAAATAATGTTTTATTATTACCACTTTTAATTCAGGGATAATGTGAGGTTATAAACCTCAAATAATGTGAGATAAATAGTGCCGCAACATTGCATTTTTGCCCTGATTTATCCATGATCGAATTGTGACATTTGTCATACAACGAATAGGTTTTGTACTTACTATGGAATGGATTGCCGATCCGTCTATCTGGGCCGGGTTAATCACGCTGATTGTGATCGAACTGGTCCTCGGCATTGATAACCTGGTCTTTATTGCCATCCTCGCCGAAAAACTACCGCCGAAGCAGCGCGACCGCGCACGGGTTACCGGGCTGCTGCTGGCGATGTTAATGCGCCTGTTACTGCTGGCGTCAATCTCCTGGCTGGTCACCCTGACACAACCGCTATTCAGCTTTCGCTCGTTTACCTTTAGCGCCCGCGACTTAATCATGCTGTTTGGTGGTTTCTTCCTGCTGTTCAAAGCCACGATGGAGCTGAACGAACGGCTGGAGGGGAAAGACAGCAATAACCCCACGCAACGCAAAGGTGCGAAGTTCTGGGGGGTGGTGACACAAATTGTGGTACTGGACGCCATCTTCTCACTCGACTCGGTGATTACCGCCGTCGGGATGGTCGACCATTTACTGGTCATGATGGCCGCCGTGGTTATCGCTATCAGCCTGATGTTGATGGCCAGCAAGCCGTTAACGCAATTTGTTAACAGTCACCCGACCATCGTTATTCTCTGCTTAAGCTTCCTGTTGATGATTGGCTTTAGCCTGGTGGCAGAAGGTTTCGGCTTCGTCATTCCGAAAGGCTACCTGTACGCTGCCATTGGTTTCTCGGTGATGATCGAGGCGCTCAATCAGTTGGCTATCTTTAACCGTCGACGTTTTCTTTCCGCTAACCAGACACTGCGCCAGCGGACTACCGAAGCGGTAATGCGCCTGCTTAGCGGGCAAAAAGAAGATGCGGAACTGGACGCCGAAACCGCGTCCATGCTGGTGGATCATGGTAACCAGCAGATCTTTAATCCGCAGGAACGGCGGATGATTGAGCGGGTACTTAATCTTAATCAGCGTACCGTCAGCAGCATTATGACGTCGCGCCACGATATTGAGCATATCGATCTCAACGCGCCGGAAGAAGAAATCCGCCAGTTGCTGGAGCGAAATCAGCATACGCGGGTGGTGGTTACCGACGGTGATGACGCAGAAGATTTGCTCGGTGTTGTTCACGTTATCGACCTGCTACAACAGTCTCTGCGCGGCGAACCGCTCAACCTGCGGGTGTTGATTCGCCAGCCGCTGGTGTTCCCGGAAACCTTGCCGTTGTTACCTGCCCTGGAGCAGTTCCGTAATGCCCGCACGCACTTTGCTTTTGTAGTGGATGAGTTTGGCTCGGTGGAAGGGATTGTGACATTAAGTGACGTCACTGAAACCATTGCCGGTAACTTACCGAACGAAGTGGAAGAGATCGACGCCCGCCATGATATTCAGAAAAATGCGGACGGTTCCTGGACGGCGAATGGTCATATGCCGCTGGAGGATCTGGTGCAATATGTGCCGCTGCCGCTGGATGAAAAACGTGAATATCACACCATTGCCGGGCTATTGATGGAATATTTGCAGCGTATTCCAAAACCTGGCGAAGAAGTTCAGGTGGGGGATTATTTGCTTAAAACGTTGCAGGTGGAAAGCCATCGCGTGCAGAAGGTGCAGATTATTCCGCTGCATAAGGATGGCGAGATGGAATACGAGGTGTGATGGTATCGGCCATTTTACCCAATGCTGCGTAACGCCTTATAACTTCAGCAATGAAGCGTTGTCTGTGGTACATGGACATCACAGCGGGGGTGTGGGTCCGGCTGTAAATCGCCGAATCGTTTCCTGTAGGCCGGGGCAGCCCACATGGATGTGGGCTGAGGGCGCGTTTTACAGGGATGTTACCTCGCGCCCGTACCCGATAGCCGAAAGGAATAAGATGAGGGAACCGCGCCAGCGGCGATTTATCGCCGGGAGCCCGGGTTGCCAGGGTGGTGGCGATTGAGCCACCCTGGCACGTTCACCGACTTGAGCGTTCCATAGTAACGAGGAACATCAAGTGAACGGAACAGCCTTCGATCTTACATATTCAGAATATAATGGTGCCGCCACGAACGCCTGATGCGACGCTTTACGCGTCTTATCAGGCCTACAGGACAGGTCACCTGGTAACCTACATCTTCTCCAGCAACTTCTTCACATCTTTGCCATTGCGGGAATCTTTATTCCGCTCGGCCCAGTCATTCAGGCGACGTTTCGCTTCGTCCTGTAGATGTTTGCGCAGTAACTGATCCACTTGCAGACTGTAATTGAGTTGCTGCCAGTTGCCATAAACCCGCAGCGGTACTGGCGTTTCTTTGAGGAAATCAATCAGTTTGCTTTCCCCGTTCCAGCCACCCACGACCCGAATATCAAACTGGGTGTCGCAGGTTTGATCTGCCAGATTCAACATACCTTCCCCTGTAAGCGCCAGCACAGGCGATTGACCTTGCATGTCGTTTAACGTCACGACGCCATCCTTCAACGTCAAATCGGTGGTAAAGCGGTCAAGACGCGTTACGTTATCGAAGTTTTCAGCGGCCTTCACATCACCACCATTACGTTCTACCGCTTGCTGAATCATCTGCTGGAAGTTCATCCCTTCCATGCGCGTGTCGGTCATTTCGACATGTGCCTGTCCTTGCCAGTTGTGGCGGAATGCGTCGGCATCTATGTCAGCACCGGAGAAATCACCAGCCAGTGACATTTTTCCGGTCAACGAAATCGGATAGTTAAACGCCTTCAGAATGGTACCAATCTCAACGTTTTCCAGCCGTGGCTGGAAGTTTATCCGCGGATTTATTGATGTCGCGTCCAGCGTGCCCGGCAGTGAAACCTGTCCACCGTTAAGTTTGCCCTGCAGTTGAGTAATTTCCAGCAGACCCGACTTGTTGGTCATTTGCGTGGCAACATCTGTAAAATTCATTCCGCGCCAGCGCACGTTACTGGCCTGCAACAAAATATCAGCCGTAAAGCCTTGCAGTCCCTGATAGGCCGGTTCATCAATACGCGAAGAAATGACCGGGCGCGGCAACGTTGATTGGCTCTGCCCTTGCTGCGCGGTACCGTTTTCACCGTTCGCTGTTTCATTAAGCGGGATGAGGTTGTCAAGATTCAGTTGCGGAAATTGCAGTCTCAGCTGCCATTCCGGTTGCTCTGTCAGCGTGACCTGTGCTTGCCCGCTCAGCGTACTGTCATTGGCGGTCAAACTAATTTGGTTAAATGAAAGGCGTTTATGTGACTCCTGCCACCGGGCCTGGAAACTCCCCTGCCCCTGAATACCTTGTTTTGGTAAATCTGCACCCTGCAACTGCCAGTTAACTTGTTCAATAGCCGCCGTTAAATCATGCGGATAATCAGAAGCATCTACCGTACCGTTAAGGGATATCGTGAGATCGCGCTGATCGCGATTAATCCGCCCGGAGAACTCAAATGAGCCACGATGTTGGGGATCTTGTTCCATTTGCAGGCGGATATTGCGGATTGTCACCTGCTCGTCATCTTCATGCTGGAACACCAGCACGCTGTCCGCCACCTTAAGACTGGATATATCAAACGACCATCCGCGATCGTCTGACAGATCCGGCAAGGTATTGTCGCGTGGTGCAACCGGGGCATCTTCACTGCGTACCGCTTCCGTCTGCGGCGTCAGTTGGATCACTGCCCCTTTTAGCATCACCTGCTTAACGCTCAGTTGATGACTCAGCAGTGGTAAAAGCGCCACGTCCAGACGCATGTTGTCTGCGCGAACCAGTGGCTGGCTCGCGCCCTGGGCGGTGAGAGACATTCGCCCGGAGAGGATACTAAGTTGCGGCCAGACGTGCCAACGCAGTGGCCCGTCGAGCTGCAATTGATAACCGCTACGTGCAGCAACTTGCTTGACCATATAGTCGCGGAAATCATTCGGATTCACCAGCAACACTAACGCAGATAACCCGGCCACCAGCACGACCAGGAGTATCATCAGCGTCGTCAGAAATCGTCTCATGGTATCCTCAATGGGCCTGAATTAGTCTTTATCGATTCGGCTGGCTACCGCGCCCTGCTGGTTGCGATATTTCGCATCTTCACGGCGGTTGTAAGGTCGCGCCGCCGGGCCGGAAAGCGGCTCAAAGCTCAGCGCACCAATTAACATGCCCGGACGCAGCGCCAGCGGCAGCTTACCGGAGTTGTAGAACTCCAGCACAATACAGCCAGACCAGCCCGGATCGATACGGTGCGCGGTGACGTGCACCATAAGCCCCAGACGCGCCAGTGAGGAACGACCGTCCAGCCATCCCACCAGATCGGCTGGCAGCGTCACCGACTCCAGCGTCACCGCCAGCGCCAGCTCTCCTGGGTGAAGATAAAACGCCTCGCTTTCATCGAGTACGATCTCATCGCTCATCACGCGGTCAAGCGCGGCGCTCACTTCATCTTTGGGACCGCTCAGATCGATAAACGCTGCCGTGTGACCACGGAAGGTACGAAATTTATTGCCCAGGCGCACATCCACCGTCGCGCCATTAATACGCTCCACTGGCGGACGTGGGTTGATCGACAAACGGCCTTCATCAAGCCAGGCTTCAATATCTCGGTCACACAGACGCATGGCATTTTCTCCTTTCGTGCATCACTCCCTTAACGCCAATTACGTCAAGGGCATACCAGGTTATCACTGAACGGTACACAATTTATCAAGCTTATTCAAAGAACTGACTTATTTTCGCTTTCAATATATCGATGGCGATGCGGTTTTTCCCGCCGCGCGGCACGATAATGTCCGCATATTGTTTAGAAGGCTCAATGAATTGCAGGAACATCGGGCGCACGGTTTTTTGATATTGCGCCATCACTGAATCCATTGAACGCCCACGCTCGTTAACGTCACGCTTGATGCGGCGCATCAGGCAGATATCCAGCGGGGTATCAACGAAAATTGAGAAGTTAAGTTCATCACGCAAACGCGCATCCGTCAGCAGCAAAATGCCTTCGAGAATGATGACTTTCTTCGGCTCAACCGTCACCGTTTCTTTCATACGCGTATGTTCAACATAGCTGTAAACCGGCAGGTCAATGGCCGAGCCGCGTTTCAATGCTTGTAAATGCTCAAGCAGCAGGCTGTGATCCATCGCGCTGGGATGGTCGTAGTTGGTCTTAACGCGTTCTTCCATCGACAGATGGCTTTGATCTTTGTAATAGCAGTCTTCGGGAATTACGCCGATGTGTTCATCACCGACTTGCTCACGTAATTCACGATAAAGGGTACTGGCAATAAGACTCTTGCCGGAAGCCGATGCGCCAGCGATACCGATAATGACGCACTGATGAGACTGATCAGTCATATATTTAGCGACCTGATTAACCTGGATGTTAGGAAGGGGGCGACGAAGCGCCAAACGCGGCAATTATAGGGATTTCATCCGCCTGATACCAGTCGAATAGCGTTGCCGCGCGCTCAGAGTAATTGTTGACGAATAATTCCCGGTGGCAAATTACGTTGTTCAGTTTTAATGCAAGGTAAAAATTGTTATACGAAGTTGCGCAAATTATCCGCCTTTACGTCACTTTATGAGCAATTCGCATATAAAATGTAAAACTTTTGTACTAGCATAAACACAGAAACGAATACTGGCGACCTGGTCTTGCGGATAAAGCGGTAATGAGCAAACAATCACAGCATGTATTAATTGCCCTGCCCCACCCGCTGCTTCACCTGGTCAGTTTAGGTTTAGTCTCGTTTATCTTTACCCTTTTCTCGCTTGAGCTTTCGCAGTTTGGCACCCAACTCGCCCCATTGTGGTTCCCGACGTCCATCATGATGGTGGCGTTTTATCGCCATGCCGGGCGCATGTGGCCGGGGATTGCGCTGAGCTGCTCGCTGGGAAATATCGCCGCATCCATCCTGCTTTTTTCCACCAGCTCGCTGAACATGACCTGGACGACCATCAATATTGTTGAAGCCGTGGTCGGGGCAGTGCTACTGCGTAAATTGCTGCCGTGGTATAACCCATTGCAAAATCTGGCTGACTGGCTGCGTCTGGCACTCGGCAGCGCCATTGTTCCGCCTCTGTTGGGGGGTGTTCTGGTTGTCCTGCTGACGCCCGGAGACGATCCTCTCAGGGCATTTTTGATATGGGTACTTTCAGAATCCATCGGCGCACTGGCACTGGTGCCGCTGGGGTTGTTATTTAAACCACACTATCTGCTGCGCCATCGCAACCCACGGTTGCTTTTTGAGTCGCTGCTCACGTTAGCCATCACACTGACGTTAAGCTGGCTTTCGATGCTGTATCTGCCGTGGCCTTTTACTTTCATTATTGTGCTGTTGATGTGGAGCGCCGTGCGCCTGCCACGAATGGAAGCCTTTTTGATCTTCCTTACCACGGTGATGATGGTGTCACTGATGATGGCCGCTGATCCCTCCCTGCTTGCTACGCCGCGTACATACCTGATGAGCCATATGCCGTGGCTACCGTTTTTGCTGATCCTGCTGCCCGCCAACATCATGACCATGGTGATGTATGCCTTTCGTGCGGAACGCAAACACATTTCCGAAAGCGAAACCCGTTTTCGTAACGCGATGGAATATTCCGCCATCGGCATGGCATTAGTGGGCACCGAAGGGCAATGGCTGCAATCCAACAAAGCACTCTGCCAGTTTCTCGGTTACAGTCAGGAAGAACTGCGCGGACTCACCTTTCAGCAACTGACCTGGCCGGAGGATCTCAATAAAGATCTGCAACAGGTTGAAAAGCTGATCAGCGGTGAAATAAACACCTATTCAATGGAAAAACGCTACTACAACCGCAATGGCGATGTTGTCTGGGCGTTGCTTGCCGTCTCACTGGTACGCCACACGGATGGCACGCCGCTCTATTTTATCGCTCAGATTGAAGACATTAACGAGCTAAAACGCACCGAACAGGTGAATCAGCAACTGATGGAGCGCATCACGCTGGCTAACGAAGCGGGCGGGATTGGCATCTGGGAGTGGGAGCTAAAGCCGAATATTTTTAGCTGGGATAAGCGGATGTTCGAGCTGTATGAAATTCCTCCGCATATCAAACCGAACTGGCAGGTGTGGTACGAGTGCGTGCTGCCGGAAGATCGCCAGCACGCCGAAAAAGTGATTCGCGATTCATTGCAATCACGCTCTCCCTTTAAACTGGAATTTCGCATTACCGTGAAAGACGGCATTCGCCATATCCGCGCCCTCGCTAACCGGGTACTGAATAAAGAAGGCGAAGTCGAACGCCTGCTCGGCATTAATATGGATATGACCGAAGTGAAACAGCTTAACGAGGCATTGTTTCAGGAAAAAGAGCGCCTGCACATTACGCTGGACTCCATCGGTGAAGCCGTGGTCTGTATTGATATGGCGATGAAAATTACCTTTATGAATCCGGTGGCGGAGAAGATGAGCGGCTGGACGCAGGAAGAAGCATTAGGTGTTCCGCTCCTGACGGTGTTGCATATTACTTTTGGCGACAACGGACCATTAATGGAGAACATTTACAGTGCCGACACCTCACGTTCCGCGATTGAACAAGATGTGGTGTTGCACTGTCGGAGCGGCGGCAGCTACGACGTGCATTATAGTATTACGCCGTTAAGTACTCTGGACGGCAGCAATATAGGCTCGGTTCTGGTGATTCAGGACGTCACCGAATCACGCAAAATGCTGCGCCAGCTGAGCTACACCGCCTCCCATGATGCACTGACGCATCTCGCCAATCGCGCCAGTTTTGAGAAGCAACTGCGTATCCTGCTGCAAACGGTAAACAATACACATCAGCGACATGCACTGGTGTTTATCGATCTTGATCGCTTTAAAGCGGTGAATGACAGCGCCGGGCACGCCGCTGGCGACGCTTTGTTGCGCGAACTGGCGTCATTGATGCTGAGTATGCTGCGCTCCAGCGACGTGCTGGCGCGACTCGGTGGCGATGAATTTGGTCTGCTGCTGCCAGACTGTAATGTCGAAAGTGCGCGTTTTATCGCTACACGCATTATCAGCGCCGTTAATGACTATCACTTTATCTGGGAAGGACGAGTACATCGGGTAGGTGCCAGTGCCGGGATTACCTTGATTGATGACAACAATCATCAGGCAGCTGAAGTGATGTCGCAGGCTGATATCGCCTGTTATGCCTCCAAAAATGGTGGACGGGGCCGGGTGACGATTTACGAACCGCAGCAAGCTGCCACACATAGCGAACGGGCGGCGATATCGCTTGATGAACAGTGGCGGATGATTAAAGAAAATCAGTTGATGATGATCGCCCACGGTGTCGCTTCGCCGCGGATCCCGGAAGCACGTAATTTGTGGCTGATTTCACTTAAGCTCTGGAGTTGCGAAGGCGAGATTATTGATGAACAAACATTTCGTCGTAGCTTCAGCGATCCGGCACTTAGCCATGCTCTTGACCGACGGGTATTCCACGATTTTTTCCAGCAGGCCGCAAAAGCTATTGCCAGTAAAGGCTTAAGTATCGCCCTCCCCCTTTCCGTTGCCGGTTTGAGTAGCGCCACGCTGGTGAATGAACTAATTGAGCAGCTGGAAAATAGCCCTCTACCACCACGGTTATTACATCTGATTATTCCGGCAGACGCGATTTTAGATCACGCAGAAAGCGTGCAAAAACTGCGGCTGGCGGGATGTCGGATCGTATTCAGTCAGGTGGGCCGCGATCTGCAAATCTTCAACTCGCTGAAAGCAAATATGGCAGATTACCTGCTACTTGATGGTGAGTTATGCGCCAACGTGCAGGGAAATTTGATGGATGAGATGCTGATTACGATCATTCAGGGGCACGCTCAGCGGCTCGGGATGAAGACCATCGCCGGGCCAGTAGTTTTACCCCTGGTGATGGATACGCTTTCTGGCATCGGCGTCGATCTGATTTATGGCGATGTGATTGCCGATGCCCAACCGCTGGATTTGCTGGTGAATAGCAGTTATTTCGCGATTAACTAAGGCGTGCTTCCCCATCGCCTGATGCGGCGTATCAGGCCTACAATTCGTCCGTTCCGTCTGGTTGCCAGCCTTCCGTATACCAGATATGCAACAGCGCATAAGAACGCCAGGGCTTCCAGCGTTCGGCATAACGGCGGATTTGTGCCGGTGTCATTCCCGGAAATCGCTGTTTAATCAGATAATCATCCGGCAGGAAAACATCTTTCGCCTGCCAGCCACGTAAGGCGAAATAATTCGCCGTCCAGCGCCCGATACCCGGAAAAGTTTGCAGCATTTTCATCGCCTGCTCCACATCGCCCGGAATTGTCATTGATAAGGTGCCCTCCAGCGCCGCATTTGCCAGATGAATCAGTGCCTCTGCCCGTTTCAACGGCATACCTAACGCTTTTAATGCCTGCGGGTCGGCTGCTGCCAGCCGCTGAGGCGTGGGGAAGCAGACATAATCCGGAAAATCATCCAGCCGTTCGCCATAAAGCTGTGCCACTCTGGCGGTCAATTTTGCCGCCATCGCCACGCTCACCAGTTGGCCTAAAATCGCCCGCACGCCCTGCTCAAAAGCATCAACACAACCAGGTAAACGCAATCCGGGCCGCGCCGCGCCTAACTTGCCCAACGCACCGTTAACAATCTGCGGGTTACATTGCAGATCAAACAGGCGGCTCATTTTCGCCAGACACTCTGCGGCAACAGGTTCTAAACCTGCACTTAAATTTATGTGCAGAGTATGGCGGGCTATATCCGGAATAGCAGTCACCACGCCGCGACATTCGCCCACCGCCAGACTACGGGCATAATAATCGTCAGCGACCGTTTCCACACCGTTCACCGCACGGGCGGCGAGAAATCCCAACATCCACGACCAGTCATACGGCGGCTGCCAGTTCAAGGTATACATCGCATCTCCTTGTTAATCCGCTTTCAGCATAAACGTTATTCAGACGCTACGCTTTGCTTTCATATTCCGGTTGTCGCGACGGCAACATTTCGCTAAAGTCACGCCCCTTCTTCACCGGCATGGGGATTATTTCGTGTTTATTGGTTTTGATTACGGTACAGCAAACTGTTCAGTGGCGGTCATGCGCGACGGTAAGCCGCAATTACTGAAAATGGAAAACGACAGCACGCTGCTGCCTTCAATGCTTTGCGCGCCAACGCGTGAAGCGGTAAGCGAATGGCTGTACCGCCATCATGATGTTCCGGCAGACGACGATGAAACGCAGGCGCTGTTGCGTCGGGCGATTCGTTATAACCGCGAAGAAGATATCGATGTTACGGCGAAAAGCGTGCAGTTCGGTCTTTCCTCACTGGCACAGTACATTGATGATCCAGAAGAAGTGTGGTTTGTGAAATCACCAAAATCGTTCCTCGGTGCCAGCGGCTTAAAACCGCAGCAGGTAGCGCTGTTTGAGGATCTGGTCTGCGCAATGATGTTGCACATTCGCCAGCAGGCGCAGGCACAGCTGCCAGAAGCGATTACTCAGGCGGTGATTGGTCGCCCTATCAACTTCCAGGGGCTGGGCGGCGATGAAGCAAACACCCAGGCGCAGGGGATTCTGGAACGCGCGGCGAAGCGTGCCGGGTTTAAGGATGTGGTATTCCAGTACGAGCCGGTCGCGGCTGGGCTGGATTACGAAGCCACCTTGCAGGAAGAAAAACGGGTGCTGGTGGTGGATATCGGCGGTGGTACGACTGACTGTTCATTGCTGCTGATGGGGCCGCAGTGGCGTTCGCGTCTCGATCGTGAAGCCAGCCTGCTGGGTCACAGTGGTTGCCGTATTGGCGGTAACGATCTGGATATCGCACTGGCGTTTAAAAACCTGATGCCGTTACTGGGCATGGGTGGCGAAACCGAAAAAGGCATCGCCCTGCCGATTCTGCCGTGGTGGAATGCGGTTGCCATCAACGACGTACCTGCGCAAAGTGATTTCTACAGTAGTGCCAACGGTCGTCTGCTTAACGATCTGGTACGCGATGCCCGCGAACCGGAAAAAGTGGCCCTGTTACAGAAAGTCTGGCGTCAGCGTTTAAGCTATCGCCTGGTACGTAGCGCAGAAGAGAGCAAAATTGCGCTTTCAAGCGTAGCGGAAACCCGCGCCTCACTGCCGTTTATCAGCGATGAACTGGCTACGCTGATTAGCCAGCAAGGGCTGGAAAGCGCCCTCAACCAGCCACTGGCGCGGATTCTGGAACAGGTGCAACTGGCGCTGGATAACGCCCAAGAAAAACCGGATGTTATCTATCTGACCGGCGGTAGCGCCCGTTCACCGCTGATTAAAAAAGCGCTGACAGAACAGTTGCCGGGCATTCCGATTGCAGGTGGCGATGACTTTGGCTCCGTCACCGCCGGGCTGGCACGCTGGGCGGAAGTGGTGTTTCGTTAATTGAAAACTGGCTCAGCAACGGCTTAAATCAGCCTGCGCCTGAGCCAGTTTTTCTGCCGCCTGACGTAACGGTTCCATCAACGGCATGGTCCGTGCTGGAGCATGAAGGCGGAATCGCTGCAACTCTGTCGCACCGACAGTCAGCGCCGATTCCAGCCGATGTCGTTTGGCGGCCATTTTTGCCATTACCGCTTGTCTGTCTGCAGGCGTTACCGCTTCGTTCGGCCTGAAAACAAAACGGCGTTCGCAACTCGCTTTCCAGTCGATAACCGCCTGGGTCAGATGATCACCAAAACCTTTCACTTGCTTAACGCTCCGTCGGGTAACGTCTGCCGCCGTTTCAATACCAAAGGACCGTAACGCCGCTTTACGCGCAGGGCCAACGCCGGGAATAGAGGCAACATCAATAAAAAATCCCTCCAGAAACTTCTGCTTCTGCCGTTCCCTTGCGGTGTCCTGAAGTGCTGCCAGAGCGCGTTTCTCTTCTTCCGGTAACCCGAGAATTTCGTCCTTCATTTTTTCGAGCATCGCCCGTTTGGCGATAAAACCTTCCAGCCCGCCCAACTGTTGGATCTGGCTGACTAAATGGTCATAGTCCATTTTCGCGCGATTAAATGCCTCACGGCGTTGCTGGATTTCTGCTTTATAAGCTTTGCTTGTCAGACTGCCAATAATCCAGATAGCCGCCAGCACAGGAACCAAAATGATATAACGCGGTTCTGCCTGAAGGCCGCAAAGCAACAGCGATAACGCTGACAGTGCGATCTCAATCAGAATGATGTATTCGCGCCGTAACAGGCCTAAAGGAAGCGGCCTGCCAGCAGCCTGGAAATGATCGGGTAATGGCAATTGCAATGCTGGCGGTGCTACTGACGCCATCACCATCGCCCAGACTTTCGCCAGCACAAAATCACCGCTGGTGGTAATGACCTCTTCGCCGAGATCAATAAAATAGATAACGCCTTGATTATCCAGCGCACACCACGGGCAGTCAGTCAAATGACCGGGGTAAACATGCATTGCCGAAACGGTACATTTCTTTAACTGTTGGCGTAGTAAATCAAGTGCCGCTACCCACGCTTTTGCCGTCGGACGCCCGGTTGCCACGCCACTTTCCGTGAATGCCTGCTGAAACATGGCTTCAACATCACCCGGTAACATCGACAGCGGAATAGATCGTGGCGGCGGTTTTAAACCACGTCGCTGATTATCTGACGCGTAGGCATAACGGAAATGGGCAATATCCGTCTCCAGTGCATTACCCGCATCAGAGATAAGCGGTACACCGGAATAAGGATGCCGCCCACCAAACAAGACGTGAAAAATCAGCAACGCAAGGCCAAAATTATCGTGATTCGCGGTGCGTTCAAAGCCGACAAATGATGGCAAGGTTTGTAGCTCTGGCGGCGTAAAATGCGACACGCCGACTTCGCATAAATGCAGTGTGCCATTGGCGTTAATCTGAAAGGAGTCGCTATCAATCAACACCACTTTGCTGTCACGGCCTACCATAAAGCTGTTCTGGTTTACGTCACCCACGACGTGCCCGTGCTCGTGAACCGTAGCAAAAGATGAAGCAATATTGCGTGCAACATAGAGTAGAAAATCCCACGCACAATGAGGGTAACGTTGACGACGATGTGCCGGGCTATAGATCATATGAATCGGTTCTTTACCAGAAACTTTTGGCATCATAAAACCGATAACCTTTCCGCCTCGTCCACCGTGAAGCGTTGCCTGCGGCCAGGCGACATAATTCAGCAACTGTGCGTCAGCTGTCGCAGCCATAAAGGCAAGTTTGTCCTGTTTTAAGGCGGGTGGCGGCGTGTGATAAATCTTGGCGACGCTATCGACAAACTCCTCGATATCATAAACCGCACCTTCACCACCTTTGCCCAGTTCACGCCCGAGAGTGGTCAATTCATCTGTCGATGTAAATACTTTTATATTTTTCTTCATAATGTTTCAAGGGCAGTCATATTATATTTCAATGAATAATAACACTGCCCATTATAATTATTTCTATATGGGAAGAGTCCACTCAAGAATAAAAATGATAATGTAATTTCATCAGGATACAATTCAATTCCAACCTGATAATGATTAACTTCCACAGGTTTTGCTAACTTTTACTACACAGAGATTCTGGAGAAAAAATGAAAAAGATATTACTTATGTTGAGTCTGCTATTTTTTACTACCGCGGGCTTTAGTGAAGTTTCGGATACGTTAGTGACGGGAGGTTATGATAAACAAGCGATGTCTGACGCCATTCAACATGCGCGGAAAGAAACTGATAAATTCATCGAGGTTATGAATAAAAAAGATGCCGATACTTTCGCGGTCAAAGCCCCGATAACCGATCACGGAAGAACAGAGCATTTCTGGCTTACGGATGTCACTTATTCTAACGGCATGTTTATTGGCGTAATAAGCAATGACCCTGGTATTGTTACAAACGTAGAATATGGTCAGGAGTGGAAAATCAAGAAAGAAGATATTTCAGACTGGATGTATACGCGCGGGGATAAAATTTACGGCGGTTATACCATTGATCCTTTATTGGTCACCTATCCAAAAGAAGAAGCCGACGAGCTAAGAGCAAAATTAGTTCGCTAACCAGCCATTATATTAATTGCTTAAACTGGCGGTTGAACTGTTGTCTTCAACCGCCATGCGATGTTCATTCTGTCCACAGCGCCAGTGCCAACGTTTTATCATCATCGGTACGCTCGTTTACCGCCGGGCCGGACAAAAACTGCTTTAACAATTCAGGTAATAAATCGAGTTGTTCCTGCGTTGCTGACGCCAGCCCATTGAAAAACGGGGTAAAGAAAGGCACATGGGGAGAATTATCCAGCATATTTAACGCCAGCCGCTGGATACCATCCGTAAATGCTGCAACTTTGTGCGCACGCTCAGTGCTGGTGAAAGTTTCCAGTCTGGAAACCGCATCTTCATCGGTAATGAAGTGCGTCATGTTGGCATATTCACCCACCATCGGCGTGAGCGGCAGTTGCAGACCGTGCCCCAAATCTACCACCATGCCGCCATCGCCAATCTGCATAATCAAGGTGCCGTCAGGCGATGAAATCAGTCCCAGAAATGTGCAGGCAAAATCGCGAACCTCTAATTCTTTTGCCTCTGCCTCGGCAAAAAGTCGCTGACGAATGGTCAGCACAATATCCGTGGCGAGGACATCATTAAGCCCCAATTCCCCGCCCTGCACTTTTTGCGACATATAAGCCATCGCTTCATTGACGGCGAGCATCGCGCCTTCGCCACCCTGCGAGACACTGCCTGCGCCATCAGCGACAAATACCGACAATAATGGCTGCTGGTCATTTAACCAGGCAACCTGCATCTGGCAGGCATCCTGGCAAGGCAAGTCCGCGCTGATGTGCGACGTTCCAACGGTTGATGCATAGACCAGACGCCAGCTCACACTGACGTCCAGCCTTTTGGCGCTTCCAGCACAACTTCCGTTCCCGGCGTGGAGTGGGAAACCGAACGCAGCGAACTGGATAACCAGCTAAACAGTTCACGGAATTGTAATCCCTGCAGTGGCAAAGGCTGACGAACGCTGATTTGTGCCAAAGTCTTCATATCCGCCCCCTGAACACCGATGGAAAAGAAGGCAAACTTCTTATCTTCTTCCCCCTGAAACACTTTGTTGGCGGCAGCCTGCCACTCATCGGTTGGAGCGCCATCGGTGATCAGGAAAATCCACGGGCGATAATAGGAAATACCATTGGCGCGATACTCACGTTTGCGCTCCTCAACCATATCCAGGGCTTTGGTAATGGCGGCCCCCATTGGTGTATCGCCCTGGGCAAACAGGATGGGCGGGAAAAAATTAGCGGCGCTGGTAAAGGGTTGTTCCACATGCACCGGGCCGAACGTCACAATACCGAGTTCCACTCTTTTTAAGGCCAGCGAATCGGCAAGCAGCTCATCGCGAAAGGTAACCAATCCGGCGTTAAGTTCATTAATGGGTCTACCGTTCATAGAACCAGAAACATCCAGCAGCAAAATGCAGGGGCAACGTGGTTCCGGGTTACTGGCAAAATCGCTGGTGGCAAACGTGATTTGTTCGCTCATAAGAAATCCTTTCTTAGAGAATTATTGAGGTCCGGTATCATACCGACTGCAACAATGAAATATGAGCAGGCAAAGCAACTTTCAGAATTAGGCCCGGCGGCGCAGAAAATTTTGCTATTCGCCTCGCAAGAACGGAGAGCCGTCGATTGACACTAAGGGCGGAGTGACATAATTTCAGGAGTGAGGGTTAGGGAGAGGTTTCCCCCTCCCCCTGGTGTTCTTAGTAAGCCTGGAAGCTAATCACTAAGAGTATCACCAGTATGATGACGTGCTTCATCATAACCCTTTCCTTATTAAAAGCCCTCTTCTCCGGGAGAGGGTTTCCCGTTTCAGCGTCCCGCTGAAATCGTCGGCTTACCTCCTTTCGCCCTGAATGCAGTCTATCGCTAACGCGTGAACAAAATAGTTTCCTCTGTGATTATTGCGTAACGACTCGCAAAGAATATTTGCTGGCAGGATCGCAGACTGCAAAGCCTGCAGATTGACAATCTTATCGTGAAGGCATAATTTCAGGAGTGAGGGTAGAGCGGGGTTTCCCCCGCCCTGGTAGTCTTAGTAAGCGGGGAAGCTTATGACTAAGAGCACCACGATGATGAGTAGCTTCATCATGACCCTTTCCTTATTTAAGGCCCCTTCCTCGGGAGGGGCTTTCCCGTTTCAGCGTCCCGCTGAAATCGTCGACTTACCTCCTTTCGCCCTGTATGCAGTCTATCGCTGACTTGCGGATAAAATAGTTTCCAGTGTGATTATTGCGTAACGTCTCGCAAAGAATATTTGCTGGCAGGATCGCAGACTGCAAAGCCTGCAGATTGACAATCTTATCGTGAAGGCATAATTTCAGGAGTGAGGGTAGAGCGGGGTTTCCCCCGCCCTGGTAGTCTTAGTAAGCGGGGAAGCTTATGACTAAGAGCACCACGATGATGAGTAGCTTCATCATGACCCTTTCCTTATTTAAGGCCCCTTCCTCGGGAGGGGCTTTCCCGTTTCAGCGTCCCGCTGAAATCATCGGCTTACCTCCTTTCGCCATGCACGTAGTCTATCGCTAACGCGTAGATAAAATAGTTTCATGTGTTATTACTGGATGCGTGCTCGCAAATGTGCCCGCCATTCAGACGATTCCCGATAGTGTTTCATAATTCCTCCATTTTTCTCCCTTATTGGCTGGCTACACTAGTATCATTCCGCGAAACGTTTCAGGAAGAGAAACTCTTAACGATGAAAGGTAGTTATAAATCCCGTTGGGTAATCGTAATCGTGGTGGTTATCGCCGCCATCGCTGCATTCTGGTTCTGGCAAGGCCGCAATGACTCCCAGAGTGCAGCCCCAGGGGCGACGAAACAAGCGCAGCAATCGCCAGCGGGTGGTCGCCGTGGTATGCGTTCCGGCCCATTAGCCCCGGTTCAGGCGGCGACCGCCGTAGAACAGGCAGTTCCGCGTTACCTCACCGGGCTTGGCACCATTACCGCCGCTAATACTGTTACGGTGCGCAGCCGCGTGGACGGTCAACTGATGGCGTTGCATTTCCAGGAAGGCCAGCAGGTCAAAGCAGGCGATTTATTGGCAGAAATTGACCCCAGCCAGTTCAAAGTTGCATTAGCACAAGCCCAGGGCCAACTGGCAAAAGATAAAGCCACGCTTGCCAACGCCCGCCGTGACCTGGCGCGTTATCAACAACTGGTAAAAACCAATCTCGTATCTCGTCAGGAACTGGATGCCCAACAAGCGCTGGTCAGTGAAACCGAAGGCACCATTAAGGCTGATGAAGCAAGCGTCGCCAGCGCACAGCTGCAACTCGACTGGAGCCGCATCACCGCGCCAGTTGATGGTCGCGTTGGTCTCAAGCAGGTTGATGTTGGTAACCAAATCTCCAGTGGTGATACCACCGGGATTGTGGTGATCACCCAGACGCATCCTATCGATTTGCTCTTTACCCTGCCGGAAAGCGATATCGCTACCGTAGTACAGGCGCAAAAAACCGGAAAACCGCTGGTGGTAGAAGCCTGGGATCGCACCAACTCGAAGAAATTAAGTGAAGGCACGCTGTTAAGCCTCGATAACCAAATCGATGCCACTACCGGTACGATTAAAGTGAAAGCACGCTTTAATAATCAGGATGATGCGCTGTTTCCCAATCAGTTTGTTAACGCGCGTATGTTAGTCGACACCGAACAAAACGCCGTGGTGATCCCCACCGCCGCTCTGCAAATGGGCAACGAAGGCCATTTTGTCTGGGTGCTGAATAGCGAAAACAAGGTCAGCAAACATCTGGTGACGCCGGGCATTCAGGACAGTCAGAAAGTGGTGATCCGCGCAGGTATTTCTGCGGGCGACCGCGTAGTGACAGACGGCATTGATCGCCTGACCGAAGGGGCGAAAGTGGAAGTAGTGGAAGCCCAGAGCGCCACCACTCCGGAAGAGAAAGCCACCAGCCGCGAATACGCGAAAAAAGGAGCACGCTCCTGATGCAGGTGTTACCCCCGAGCAGCACAGGCGGCCCGTCGCGCCTGTTTATTATGCGTCCTGTCGCCACCACGCTGCTGATGGTGGCGATCTTACTCGCTGGGATTATCGGTTATAGAGCCCTGCCCGTTTCGGCGCTGCCGGAAGTGGACTATCCGACCATTCAGGTAGTCACGCTCTACCCAGGTGCGAGCCCGGATGTCATGACCTCTGCCGTTACCGCGCCGCTTGAACGCCAGTTTGGGCAGATGTCTGGCCTGAAACAGATGTCGTCGCAAAGTTCCGGCGGTGCGTCAGTTATCACCTTACAGTTCCAGCTAACATTACCGCTGGATGTCGCCGAGCAGGAAGTGCAGGCCGCGATTAACGCTGCGACCAACTTGTTGCCGAGCGATCTGCCTAACCCGCCGGTTTACAGCAAAGTGAACCCGGCAGATCCACCAATCATGACGCTCGCCGTCACCTCAACCGCCATGCCAATGACGCAAGTGGAAGATATGGTGGAAACCCGCGTCGCGCAGAAAATCTCGCAGATTTCCGGTGTCGGCCTGGTGACGCTTTCCGGCGGCCAGCGTCCGGCTGTTCGTGTCAAACTTAACGCTCAGGCGATTGCCGCCCTCGGCCTGACCAGCGAAACCGTGCGCACCGCTATTACCGGCGCTAACGTTAACTCGGCAAAAGGTAGCCTCGACGGCCCTTCCCGTGCGGTCACGCTTTCCGCGAACGACCAGATGCAATCCGCCGAAGAGTATCGCCAGCTGATCATCGCCTACCAGAACGGCGCGCCGATTCGTCTTGGCGATGTCGCAACCGTAGAACAAGGCGCAGAAAACAGCTGGCTCGGCGCGTGGGCGAACAAAGAACAGGCCATCGTGATGAATGTTCAGCGCCAGCCCGGTGCTAACATTATCTCCACCGCCGACAGCATCCGGCAGATGCTGCCACAACTCACCGAGAGTTTGCCGAAATCGGTAAAAGTGACGGTACTTTCTGACCGTACCACCAATATTCGCGCATCCGTCGATGATACTCAGTTTGAATTGATGATGGCTATCGCGCTGGTAGTCATGATTATCTACCTGTTTTTGCGTAATATTCCGGCGACTATCATTCCCGGCGTCGCAGTGCCGCTGTCGTTAATCGGCACCTTCGCGGTCATGGTGTTTCTCGATTTTTCAATCAATAACCTGACGCTGATGGCGTTAACTATCGCCACCGGATTTGTGGTCGATGACGCCATCGTGGTGATCGAAAACATTTCCCGCTATATCGAAAAAGGCGAAAAACCGTTGGCGGCGGCGCTCAAAGGCGCGGGTGAAATCGGCTTTACCATTATCTCGCTGACCTTCTCACTGATTGCAGTGTTGATCCCACTGCTATTTATGGGCGATATCGTCGGGCGACTGTTCCGCGAATTTGCTATTACTCTGGCAGTCGCGATTTTGATCTCAGCCGTGGTGTCGCTGACTCTGACGCCGATGATGTGCGCGCGGATGCTCAGCCAGGAGTCGCTGCGTAAACAGAATCGCTTCTCCCGAGCCTCGGAGAAAATGTTCGACAGGATAATCGCCGCCTATGGTCGTGGACTGGCGAAAGTGCTGAATCATCCGTGGCTGACCTTAAGCGTGGCACTCAGCACGCTGCTGCTTAGTGTTCTCTTGTGGGTATTCATTCCGAAAGGTTTCTTCCCGGTACAGGACAACGGCATTATTCAGGGCACTTTGCAGGCACCGCAATCCAGCTCCTTTGCCAATATGGCCCAGCGGCAACGCCAGGTCGCGGATGTGATTTTGCAGGATCCGGCAGTGCAAAGCCTGACCTCATTTGTTGGCGTTGATGGCACTAACCCGTCGCTGAACAGTGCGCGTTTGCAGATCAACCTCAAACCGTTGGATGAACGTGATGATCGGGTGCAAAAAGTCATCGCCCGTCTGCAAACGGCGGTGGATAAAGTGCCGGGCGTCGATCTCTTCCTGCAACCAACGCAGGACCTGACCATCGATACTCAGGTCAGCCGCACCCAGTACCAGTTTACCTTGCAGGCCACGTCACTGGATGCGCTCAGTACCTGGGTGCCACAGTTGATGGAAAAACTCCAGCAACTGCCACAGCTTTCTGATGTCTCCAGCGACTGGCAGGATCAAGGGCTGGTGGCGTATGTCAATGTTGATCGCGACAGCGCCAGCCGTCTGGGGATCAGCATGGCGGACGTCGATAACGCCCTGTACAACGCGTTTGGTCAGCGGCTGATTTCCACTATTTATACTCAGGCTAACCAGTATCGCGTGGTGCTGGAACACAACACTGAAAATACCCCAGGCCTCGCGGCGCTGGATACCATTCGCCTGACCAGCAGCGACGGCGGCGTGGTGCCGCTAAGCTCAATTGCCAAAATTGAGCAGCGTTTTGCGCCGCTCTCCATCAACCATCTGGATCAGTTCCCGGTAACGACTATCTCCTTTAACGTGCCGGATAACTATTCGCTGGGCGATGCGGTGCAGGCGATTATGGACACCGAAAAGACGCTGAATCTGCCGGTGGATATCACCACGCAGTTCCAGGGCAGCACCCTCGCTTTCCAGTCGGCGCTGGGCAGCACTGTCTGGCTGATTGTCGCGGCGGTGGTGGCGATGTATATCGTGCTCGGCATTCTGTACGAGAGCTTTATTCACCCGATCACCATTCTCTCGACGCTACCCACGGCAGGTGTTGGCGCACTGCTGGCGTTAATGATTGCCGGTAGCGAACTGGATGTGATTGCAATTATCGGCATTATTTTGCTGATCGGTATCGTGAAGAAGAACGCCATCATGATGATCGACTTCGCGCTGGCTGCTGAGCGCGAGCAAGGCATGTCGCCGCGCGATGCAATCTACCAGGCTTGTCTGTTGCGTTTTCGTCCGATCCTGATGACCACCCTGGCGGCTCTGCTTGGCGCGCTGCCGCTGATGTTAAGTACCGGGGTCGGCGCAGAACTGCGTCGTCCGTTAGGCATCGGCATGGTCGGCGGCCTGATTGTCAGCCAGGTGCTGACGCTGTTCACCACGCCGGTGATTTATCTGCTGTTCGACCGCCTGGCATTGTGGACCAAAAGTCGCTTTGCTCGCCATGAAGAGGAGGCGTAAGTGAAGTTTTTTGCCCTCTTCATTTACCGCCCGGTGGCGACGATTTTACTGTCGGTCGCCATTACCCTATGCGGCATACTGGGTTTCCGTATGCTGCCGGTCGCCCCGCTGCCGCAGGTCGATTTTCCGGTGATTATGGTTAGCGCCTCGCTGCCCGGTGCGTCGCCGGAGACAATGGCGTCTTCCGTTGCCACGCCGCTGGAACGCTCACTTGGGCGCATTGCCGGGGTCAGTGAAATGACCTCCAGCAGTTCGCTCGGCAGCACGCGTATTATTTTGCAGTTTGATTTTGACCGGGATATCAACGGTGCGGCGCGTGATGTGCAGGCGGCGATCAACGCCGCACAAAGTCTGCTGCCCAGTGGGATGCCCAGCCGCCCGACTTATCGCAAAGCGAACCCGTCGGATGCGCCAATTATGATCCTGACGCTAACCTCCGATACTTATTCGCAGGGTGAACTGTACGATTTCGCCTCGACGCAGCTGGCTCCGACGATTTCGCAAATCGACGGCGTCGGTGATGTCGATGTTGGCGGCAGCTCGCTGCCCGCCGTGCGCGTCGGGCTGAACCCGCAGGCGCTGTTTAATCAGGGCGTGTCGCTGGACGACGTACGCACTGCCATCAGCAATGCCAACGTGCGTAAACCGCAGGGGGTGCTGGAAGATGGCACTCACCGCTGGCAGATCCAGACCAATGATGAGCTAAAAACCGCCGCTGAATATCAGCCGTTGATTATTCATTACAACAACGGCGGCGCGGTTCGTCTGGGCGATGTGGCGACGGTGACCGACTCAGTGCAGGATGTGCGCAACGCCGGGATGACCAACGCCAAACCGGCTATTTTGCTGATGATCCGCAAGCTGCCGGAAGCCAATATTATCCAGACGGTTGACAGCATCCGGGCAAAATTACCGGAGTTGCAGGAGACCATTCCGGCGGCGATTGATCTGCAAATTGCCCAGGATCGCTCCCCCACCATTCGCGCCTCGCTGGAAGAAGTCGAGCAAACGCTGATTATCTCGGTGGCGCTGGTGATTCTGGTGGTCTTTTTATTCCTGCGCTCGGGTCGCGCCACTATTATTCCCGCCGTTGCGGTGCCGGTTTCGCTGATTGGTACGTTTGCGGCGATGTACCTGTGCGGTTTCAGTCTCAATAATCTTTCGTTAATGGCGCTCACCATTGCTACTGGTTTCGTGGTGGATGACGCCATCGTGGTGCTGGAAAACATTGCACGTCATCTGGAAGCGGGAATGAAACCGTTGCAAGCCGCACTGCAAGGTACTCGCGAAGTCGGTTTTACGGTGCTGTCGATGAGTCTGTCACTGGTGGCGGTGTTCCTGCCGCTGCTGTTGATGGGCGGATTGCCGGGCCGACTGTTACGCGAGTTTGCCGTGACGCTTTCTGTCGCCATTGGTATTTCGTTGCTGGTTTCCCTGACGCTAACGCCGATGATGTGTGGCTGGATGCTGAAAGCCAGCAAGCCGCGCGAGCAAAAGCGACTACGTGGTTTTGGTCGCATGTTGGTAGCCCTGCAACAAGGCTACGGCAAGTCACTGAAATGGGTGCTCAATCATACCCGTCTGGTGGGCGTGGTGCTGCTTGGCACCATTGCACTGAATATCTGGCTGTATATCTCGATCCCGAAAACCTTCTTCCCGGAGCAGGACACCGGCGTGTTGATGGGCGGGATACAGGCGGATCAGAGTATTTCGTTTCAGGCGATGCGCGGTAAGTTGCAGGATTTCATGAAAATTATCCGTGACGATCCAGCAGTGGATAATGTCACCGGATTTACCGGCGGTTCGCGGGTGAACAGCGGGATGATGTTTATCACCCTCAAGCCACGCGGCGAACGCAGCGAAACGGCGCAGCAAATTATCGACCGTCTGCGCGTGAAGCTGGCGAAAGAACCGGGGGCGAATCTGTTCCTGATGGCGGTACAGGATATTCGCGTTGGCGGACGTCAGTCGAACGCCAGCTATCAGTACACGTTACTGTCCGACGACCTGGCGGCACTGCGCGAATGGGAACCGAAAATCCGCAAAAAACTGGCGACATTGCCGGAACTGGCGGACGTGAACTCCGACCAGCAGGATAACGGCGCGGAGATGAATCTGGTTTACGACCGCGACACCATGGCACGGCTGGGAATCGACGTGCAAGCCGCCAACAGTCTGTTAAATAACGCCTTCGGTCAGCGGCAAATCTCGACCATTTACCAGCCGATGAACCAGTATAAAGTGGTGATGGAAGTGGATCCGCGCTATACCCAGGACATCAGCGCGCTGGAAAAAATGTTCGTTATCAATAACGAAGGAAAAGCGATCCCGCTGTCGTATTTCGCTAAATGGCAACCGGCGAATGCTCCGCTGTCGGTGAATCATCAGGGATTATCGGCAGCCTCGACCATCTCGTTCAACCTGCCGACCGGGAAATCGCTCTCGGACGCCAGTGCAGCGATCGATCGCGCAATGACCCAGCTTGGTGTGCCTTCGACGGTGCGCGGTAGTTTTGCCGGCACGGCGCAGGTGTTCCAGGAGACGATGAACTCGCAGGTGATCCTGATTATCGCCGCCATCGCCACGGTGTATATCGTGCTGGGTATCCTTTACGAGAGTTACGTACATCCGCTGACGATTCTCTCCACCCTGCCCTCGGCGGGCGTTGGAGCGCTGCTGGCGCTGGAACTGTTCAATGCCCCGTTCAGCCTAATCGCCCTGATAGGGATCATGCTATTAATCGGCATCGTAAAGAAAAACGCCATCATGATGGTCGATTTTGCGCTTGAAGCCCAACGGCACGGTAACCTGACGCCGCAGGAAGCTATTTTCCAGGCCTGTCTGCTGCGTTTTCGCCCGATTATGATGACTACCCTGGCGGCGCTGTTTGGCGCGCTGCCGCTGGTGTTGTCGGGCGGTGACGGCTCGGAGCTGCGCCAACCCCTGGGGATCACCATTGTCGGCGGTCTGGTAATGAGCCAGCTTCTGACGCTGTATACCACGCCGGTGGTGTATCTCTTTTTCGACCGTCTGCGGCTGCGTTTTTCGCGTAAACCTAAACAAACGGTAACCGAGTAAATGACAGATCTTCCCGACAGCACCCGCTGGCAATTGTGGATTGTGGCTTTCGGCTTCTTTATGCAGTCGCTGGACACCACCATCGTCAACACCGCGCTTCCCTCAATGGCACAAAGCCTCGGGGAAAGTCCGTTGCGTATGCACATGGTCATTGTCTCTTATGTACTGACCGTGGCGGTGATGTTGCCTGCCAGCGGCTGGCTGGCGGACAAAGTCGGCGTGCGCAATATTTTCTTTACCGCCATCGTGCTGTTTACCCTCGGTTCACTGTTTTGCGCGCTTTCCGGCACGCTGAACGAACTGTTGCTGGCACGCGCGTTACAGGGCGTTGGCGGTGCGATGATGGTGCCGGTCGGCAGATTGACGGTGATGAAAATCGTACCGCGCGAGCAATATATGGCGGCGATGACCTTTGTCACAGTGCCCGGTCAGGTCGGTCCGCTGCTGGGTCCGGCGCTCGGCGGTCTGCTGGTGGAGTACGCATCGTGGCACTGGATCTTTTTGATCAACATTCCGGTGGGGATTATCGGTGCGATCGCAACACTAATGTTGATGCCGAACTACACCATGCAGACGCGGCGCTTTGATCTTTCCGGCTTTTTATTGCTGGCGGTTGGCATGGCGGTATTAACCCTGGCGCTGGATGGCAGTAAAGGTACAGGTTTATCGCCGCTGGCGATTACTGGCCTGGTCGCTGTTGGCGTGGTAGCACTGGTGCTTTATCTGCTGCACGCCAGAAATAACAACCGCGCTCTTTTCAGTCTGAAACTGTTCCGCACTCGCACCTTTTCGCTGGGCCTGGCGGGGAGCTTTGCCGGACGTATTGGCAGTGGTATGTTGCCCTTTATGACGCCGGTTTTCCTGCAAATTGGCCTTGGCTTCTCACCGTTTCATGCCGGACTGATGATGATCCCGATGGTGCTTGGCAGCATGGGGATGAAGCGGATTGTTGTACAGGTGGTGAATCGCTTTGGTTATCGTCGGGTACTGATAGCGACCACGCTGGGTCTGTCGCTGGTCACCCTGTTGTTTATGACTACCGCTCTGTTGGGCTGGTACTACGTTTTGCCGTTCGTCCTGTTTTTACAAGGGATGGTCAACTCGACCCGTTTCTCCTCCATGAACACCCTGACGCTGAAAGATCTCCCGGACAATCTGGCGAGCAGCGGCAATAGTCTGCTGTCGATGATTATGCAATTGTCGATGAGTATCGGCGTCACCATCGCCGGGCTGTTGCTGGGACTTTTTGGTTCGCAGCATGTCAGCGTCGACAGCGGCACCACACAAACCGTCTTTATGTACACCTGGCTTAGCATGGCGTTTATCATCGCCCTTCCGGCGTTCATCTTTGCCAGAGTGCCGAACGATACGCATCAAAATGTAGCTATTTCGCGGCGAAAAAGGAGCGCGCAATGAAGTTCTGGCGACCCGGTATTACCGGCAAACTGTTTCTGGCGATTTTCGCCACCTGCATTGTCTTGCTGATCAGTATGCACTGGGCGGTGCGTATCAGTTTTGAGCGTGGCTTTATTGATTACATCAAGCATGGTAATGAACAGCGATTACAACTGTTAAGTGATGCGCTTGGCGAGCAGTATGCGCAGCATGGCAACTGGCGCTTCCTGCGCAACAATGATCGCTTTGTCTTTCAGATCTTGCGTTCATTTGAACACGATAATTCGGAAGATAAACCCGGCCCGGGTATGCCGCCGCACGGCTGGCGTACCCAGTTCTGGGTGGTCGATCAAAACAACAAAGTGCTGGTTGGTCCGCGAGCGCCGATTCCACCTGACGGTACACGGCGACCCATTCTGGTCAACGGTGCGGAAGTGGGTGCGGTGATTGCCTCCCCTGTTGAGCGACTGACCCGCAATACTGATATCAATTTCGATAAACAACAGCGGCAAACCAGCTGGCTGATTGTTGCTCTGGCAACGTTACTCGCGGCACTCGCTACCTTTCTGCTGGCGCGTGGTTTGCTGGCACCGGTAAAACGGCTGGTGGACGGCACGCACAAACTGGCGGCGGGCGATTTCACTACCCGCGTAACGCCCACCAGTGAAGATGAACTGGGCAAACTGGCGCAAGACTTCAACCAGCTTGCCAGCACGCTGGAGAAAAACCAGCAAATGCGGCGCGATTTTATGGCCGATATTTCTCACGAACTGCGTACGCCATTAGCGGTGCTGCGCGGTGAACTGGAAGCCATTCAGGATGGCGTGCGTAAATTCACGCCGGAGACGGTGGCGTCTTTACAGGCGGAGGTCGGTACACTGACCAAACTGGTTGACGATCTCCATCAGTTGTCGATGTCTGATGAAGGCGCTCTCGCCTATCAAAAAGCACCGGTAGATTTGATCCCACTGCTGGAAGTGGCGGGCGGCGCATTTCGCGAACGATTCGCCAGCCGTGGCCTGAAACTGCAATTTTCCCTGCCAGACAGTATTACCGTATTTGGCGATCGCGACCGTTTAATGCAGTTATTCAATAACTTACTGGAAAACAGCCTGCGCTACACTGACAGCGGCGGTAGCCTGAAAATCTCTGCCGGGCAGCACGACAAAACGGTGCGACTGACCTTTGCCGACAGCGCGCCGGGCGTCAGTGACGATCAGCTACAAAAATTGTTTGAACGTTTTTATCGCACCGAAGGTTCCCGCAACCGAGCCAGCGGCGGTTCCGGGCTGGGGCTGGCGATTTGCCTGAACATTGTTGAAGCACATAATGGTCGCATTATTGCTGCCCATTCGCCTTTTGGCGGGGTAAGCATTACAGTAGAGTTACCGCTGGAACGGGATTTACAGAGAGAAGTATGACCGAGTTACCAATCGACGAAAACACACCGCGTATTTTGATCGTGGAAGATGAACCGAAGCTGGGACAGTTGCTCATTGATTATCTGCGTGCTGCGAGCTATGCGCCGACGCTTATCAGCCACGGCGATCAGGTACTGCCGTATGTGCGCCAGACACCACCGGATCTGATCCTGTTGGATCTGATGCTCCCTGGCACCGATGGCTTGACGCTGTGCCGGGAAATTCGTCGTTTTTCTGACATTCCTATCGTGATGGTGACGGCAAAAATAGAAGAGATCGACCGCCTGCTCGGACTGGAGATTGGCGCAGATGATTATATCTGTAAGCCGTACAGCCCACGGGAAGTGGTAGCGCGCGTCAAAACCATTTTGCGCCGTTGCAAACCGCAGCGTGAGTTGCAGCAACAGGATGCTGAAAGCCCGTTGATTATCGACGAAGGTCGTTTTCAGGCTTCATGGCGCGGTAAAATGCTTGACCTGACGCCTGCGGAATTTCGTCTGCTGAAAACGCTCTCTCATGAACCAGGAAAAGTGTTCTCCCGCGAGCAATTGCTCAATCATCTTTATGACGACTACCGCGTAGTAACCGACCGCACCATCGACAGCCACATTAAAAACCTGCGCCGCAAGCTGGAATCTCTCGACGCCGAACAGTCCTTTATCCGTGCCGTTTACGGCGTCGGTTACCGCTGGGAAGCCGACGCCTGCCGCATCGTTTAACATTTTTACCTGCCGGAGAAGGCATTCACGCCGCATCCGGCAACATAATCCCACGCATGGTCAGCAAACTGACATTATCTCTCCGCCCTGGCAGGCACCAGAAAATCGCTCATACTTTAATCGGTAAACAGTCCTTTTAGATGCTGTTTTCGATACGCAATTTCAATCAAGGAGTCATTATGGCTGGTTGGTTTGAACTCAGTAAAAGCAGTGATAATCAATTTCGGTTTGTGCTAAAAGCGGGCAATGGTGAGACTATCCTTACCAGC
>OKFX01000067.1_pt1 | contig 77557 bp, 57 predicted proteins | sample 1633441 | NCBI WGS metagenome assembly OKFX01 (sample SAMN04436775, study PRJEB24849) | human gut metagenome | biome: human gut; feature: NICU; material: stool | host: Homo sapiens | place: USA: Saint Louis, MO | collected 2011-03-21
GAGCGGCAACAGGTGAATAACTTACACGCATGTCCGGATTCACGCAAATCAAGGCGCACAAAAACCCAAGGAATCGTTGCAATCACACGGTTCCCTCGGCGTGTCGCAAACAGCCTATTTGCGCTGTTCTGATATCAGAATAATCCGTTTTGCATTGCCGATGCGTAACAAATTCATGTGTTCAACGGCGTGTCGCAAGAATTCGATTGCGTGACCATCCAGGTTCACCTTCTCGCAACCGGTCATCGCATATGCAAAAAGGGACTTCCCTTTACGGGAAGTCCCTTTCAGTAGCTATTGAAGCTCGCTAGCTTCAGGCCAGGGTGTTCGGGTCAACCGGAACGCCCGGGTTCATCGTGGAGGTGATGGTTGCCTTGGTCAGGTAACGGCCCTTCACGGTGGACGGCTTCAGACGCTTGACTTCGTCGGCCACAGCCTTGAAGTTCTCGTCCAGAGCGGACTCATCGAAGCTCATCTTGCCGATGAGGAAGCTCAGGTTGCCGTTCTTGTCGACACGGAACTCGATCTTGCCGCCCTTGATGTCCTTGACAGCCTTGGTGACATCCATGGTCACGGTGCCGGTCTTGGGGTTCGGCATCAGGCCACGCGGACCGAGCACACGGCCCAGACGGCCGACCTTGCCCATCATGTCCGGAGTAGCAACCACGGCGTCGAAGTCGAGGAAGCCGCCCTGAACCTTTGCAATCAGGTCGTCATCACCGACGATGTCGGCGCCAGCCTCGGTAGCCTCGGTAGCCTTCGGGCCACGGGCGAACACGAGGACCTTGGCGGTCTTACCAGTGCCGTGAGGCAGGTTGACGGTACCACGCACGAGCTGGTCGGCCTTACGCGGGTCAACGCTCAGACGGAACACAGCCTCGACGGTCTGGTCGAAGTTGTAGGAGGGCATGCTCTTGAGCAGAGCGATGGCCTCGTTGGCGGTGTAGAGGTTGTTGCGATCGACGCGCTCAGCGGCTTCGCGGTACTTCTTGGAACGCTTTACCATCTGTCCTTCTCCTTATCAGTCCGTAACCGTGATGCCCATCGAGCGAGCGGTGCCCTCGATGATCTTCATGCCGGCCTCGATATCGCGAGCAGACAGATCTTCCATCTTGATCTCGGCGATTTCGCGAACCTGCGCCTTGGTGACAGAGCCGACCTTGTGGGTCAGCGGGTTCTCGGTGCCCTTCTCAACGCCAGCGGCCTTCTTCAGCAGAGCTGCAGCCGGCGGGGTCTTGAGCACGAAGGTGAAGGAACGATCTTCGTAAACGGTGATCTCGACAGGGATGACCTGACCCATCTTGTCCTGCGTCTGGGCATTGTATGCCTTGCAGAAGTCCATGATGTTCACGCCATGCGAACCCAGAGCCGGGCCCAGCGGCGGGGCCGGGTTGGCCTTGCCAGCCTGGATCTGGAGCTTAATCAGCGCCGAGACTTTCTTCTTGGGAGCCATATTATGGTTCTTCTTTCTATAACGCGGTTCGAATGGTCGCCGTCCTCAGGTTCGGCTGTCTGCCATCATGCTCGGTCTTGACTCATTATTTATCCGTGCATGCTGTAGGCAATCGGCCTGTGGTCGGTCTCCTCCCGCAACTTATATTGCTGTGCTGTGCTAGCGAGTCTCCTCTCCAGACACAAGCTTTCCTATTATGCAAATCCACCCGGACAACACAAAAAGCCCGACCACGATGGTCGGGCTCTGCAAAGTTTGGGAGTTAATCTAGCTTCTGAACCTGGTGGAAGCCAAGCTCCACCGGCGTATCACGGCCGAAGATGGACACGAGCACGGTGAGCTTCTGAGTGGTGGGCTCCACGTCGGAAACAACGGCGGCCATGGTGGCGAAAGGCCCATCGGTGACGGTGACCTGATCGCCAACGGCGTAGGAGACCTCGACCCTGCGCTTCTTGGCGGCGGCGGGCTTGTCGCCGGCGGCCTTGAGTGCCTCGGAAGCAATCATCGGAGCCATCATCGCCACGACTTCCTTGCGGGAGAGCGGCGCCGGATCCTTGGTCGGGCCAACGAAGCCGGTCACGCCTTCGGTCTCACGAACGATACGGCGGGCGTTCTCATCCGGCCACATACGAATCAGCACGTAGCCAGGAACACGCACGCGGGTGATGACCTTCTTGCCCTTCTCGGTGTGCTTCTCGACTTCTTCCATCGGCACCTCGACCTGGAAGATCTGGTCTTCCATGCCGAAGGAGGCGACGCGGGACTCGATGTTGGTCTTCACGCGCTTCTCGTAGCCGGAGTAGGTGTGCAGCACGTACCACTTGCCATCAAGGGAACGCAGGGACTTGGAGAATTCGTCAACGGCCTGCTGACCGGCATCGGTCTCCTCGGCCTGCTCGGATTCGTTGACTTCTTCCTCGTCCTCATCCAGAGAAACGGTCTCGGTCTGAGTGGAAGCAACGGGAGCGGATTCAGTCGCCGCCGGAGCGTCGGACTCAACATCTGCATTGTCGACGGATGCGTCAGATTCTGCGGAAAGGTCAGCGACCGGTTCGACCGGGGCAGCTGCCTCATCGGCAGCAGCTTCGGAAGCCTCGACAACAGGCTCCTCAGCCGGGACGGCGTCGAGGTTCTCGAGATTCAGTTCATCACTCATGCGTTGTTATTCACCTTAGGTTGTGCGGATCAGCCGAACACCCACAGCGTGGCCTTGCCTAGACCGAAGTCCATGCCAGTCACGAGGGCCATCAGCAGCAGCACGAAGATGAATACGGCCAGAGACCAGAAGAACAGTTCCTTGGCGGTAGGGGTCACGACCTTGCGAAGCTCGTCGATGATCTGCTTGATGAACAGACCGATACGCATGAAGACATTCGGCTTGACTGCCTTTTCACTCTTGCTCGTCTTAGCCATTCCGTACCTCGCGTCAGCTGCTTGATTATTAGAAACTTGGCAGGGAAGGCGGGACTCGAACCCACAACCTACGGTTTTGGAGACCGTTGCGCTACCAATTGCGCCACTTCCCTAGGTGAAAATCCACCTCGGCATGCGTTCCGTAGAGAACGCTTCGCCACGGCGAAACCGCCAAGTCGTTATAGTAACGGCTCCGGTGGATTATCGCAAATCGCGTGTCGCGCGCGTGGCACGCGACTCTTCTCAGTTAGCCCATTCCTTGAATCGACGCATGCCTTCGGCTAGGTCTTCGTCGGCCAGTGCGTAGGAGAAACGCAGGTAACCGGGAGCACCAAAGGCCTCGCCGGGGACGGCGGCCACGTGGGCCTCATCCAACAGTGCGGCGGCAAAGTCAGCGGACGTATCGGACACTGTGCCCTTGGGACCCAGCGGCTTGCCAAGCAAAGCGGTGATGTCCGCAAAAGCGTAGAACGCGCCGGTCGGAGTCGGGCAGTTGACGCCCTCGATATCGTTCAAGGCGGTCACAATCGCACGGCGGCGCGCGTCGAAGGCCTTACGCATCTCGTGCACCTCATCCAGCGGGCCGGCCACAGCAGCCAAAGCAGCACGCTGGGAGATGTTGGCCACATTGGAGGTCATATGACCCTGCAGCTTGGCGGCGGCCTTGGCCACCTCAAGCGGAGCGACCATCCAGCCGACACGCCAGCCCGGCATCGCATAGGTCTTGGCCACGCCGTTCAGCACCAGCAACTGCCCGCGGCATTCCGGCACGGCGGCACCGATGTAGGTGGTGTGCGCATCGTCATAGTTCAGGTGCTCGTAGATCTCGTCGGAGATAACCCAAATGTGGTGCTCGACGGCCCAACGACCGATCGCTTCCACGGTTTCCGGCTTCCAGACGGCTCCGGTCGGGTTGTTCGGGGAGTTGACGATGATTGCCTTCGTATGCTCGGTACGGGCCGCTTCCAGCGCCTCAAGCGAGGGCTCGAAGTTCACGTCGGCACCGGCGAATACTTCGACCGGCACACCACCGGCAAGCTTCACAGCCTCGGGGTAGCTGGTCCAGTACGGAGCGGGAATGATGACCTCATCGCCATCGTTGAGCAAGATCTGGAAGGATTCATACACGGCCTGCTTGCCGCCGTTGGTCACCACGACCTGATCGGCATTGACCTCATAGCCGGAATCGCGCAGCATCTTAGCCGCAATCGCTTCGCGCAGCTCGGGCAGGCCCGGCGTAGGCGTGTACTTGTAATTCTTCGGGTCAAGGCAGGCATCTGCCGCAGCCTTGACCACGTTTGCGGGGGTCGGGAAATTCGGTTCACCTGCGCCGAAGCCGACAACGTCAAGTCCGGCGGCCTTCATGGCCTTGGCCTTGGAATCGACGGCGAGCGTAGCGCTCGGTGCCACAGTGTTGATACGGTCGGAAAGAGTCTGCCATTGCGCCATAGTCATGGCTCCCATGCTAAACCTACAGCACGAAAAATCGCCAGAGCCGCACTATGGTGATGGAATCTGTCGTGTGACAGATTCCATCAGTCACACGAGCACGAGATTGTCGCGATGAACCAGTGGGTGGGCGTACTGGGGGCCGAGGAAACGCTTGAGTTGGGCGGTGTTACGCCCGAGCATCTGCGGAATTTCTTCGGAATCGAAGCCGGCGAGGCCTCGGGCCAGGTGTTCACCGCTTTCGGCATCGATCCAGACCGGATCGCCGGCGGAAAAATCGCCATGTACTTCGAGCGCGCCGGCCGCCAGCAGCGAGGCACGCCCGCCGCGAATCGCCTGGCCGGCACCCGCATCGACCACAATCGTGCCGCGCGGGTCGGCGGCGAAGCCGATCCACAGACGGCGTGAGGAGCCGCGGGCCTTAACCGGTGCGAACACGGTGCCCACCGGATCGCCCATCATCGCAGGGCCCGCGTTCGAAGCGCAGGTGAGTACCGTGGGGATGCCCGAGACGGCCGCCACGCGCGCGGCCTCGAGTTTGGTGACCATGCCGCCGGTGCCGACCTTGGAGCCGGAGCCGGAGACTTGGATGTCGCCCAGCGCATCAATCACGTTGGGCACATATTCCACACGGCGGGAGCCGGGCTGCGAGGGCGGCGCAGTGTACAGCGCGTCCACGTCGGTCAATAGCACCAAGGCTTCGGCCCGCACCAGATTGGCCACCAACGCGGAGAGTCGATCGTTGTCGCCGAAGCGAATCTCGTTCGAGGCCAACGAATCGTTTTCGTTGATGATCGGCACCACACCGAGGTCGAGCAGACGGTCCAGCGTGCGTTCCACATTGCGGTACTGGGTGGCACGAATCGTATCTTCGGCAGTGATCAGAATCTGGCCGACGCGAATACCGAATCGACCGAACGCAGTCTCGTAGCGGGCCATCAGTAGCCCTTGGCCGACGGCTGCGGTGGCCTGCTGAGTGGCCACGTCCACCGGCCGCGAGTCAAAGCCCAGAGGCCCGAAACCGGCGGCGATAGCACCGGACGAGACCAGTACCACACGTCCGCCCATCAATCGGACCTGAGCCAAGGCCGCGGCCAACGCGTCGAGCTTGTCCGGGTCGAGGTGACCGCTCGGCTGGGTCAGCGAGCTGGAGCCGACTTTCACGACAATGGTTCCGGCTGCGGCGATCATGCGCCGCACCTCGGCCTGACTCGGAGTGCTCATTTATTCCTCGGTTTCACCATCTTCGCTGGACTCACCGTGGCCGAACAGGCTGGTTTCGTCATGGCGATCGTCGTCAACGGTCGGGTCGGCCCAGTGGCCGGCCTTGCGTTCGGCCATCATCGCGTCGCGCACGGCGGCACGGGCGTCCATCATCTCGTGGTATTGGGCACGACGTTCGGCGTTGGAGCGGCGGTGCGTGCGCGGGTCCAGCTCTTCGAGACGCAGATCCTTGCCTCGGGCACCGAGGTTGGAGCCGTCGAGCATTTCGGCACCAGCGGAGATGGTCGGATCCCAATCGAATTCGACCATACGGGCACCACGACCGATGCGCACTTCGTCGCCGGGGTGAGCACCCTTGCGGCGCAGCTCGTCCTCCACGCCCAGCTTGGCCAAGCGGTCAGCCAGGTAGCCCACGGCCTCGTCGTTGTCGAAGTTGGTCTGCATGACCCAGCGCTCCGGCTTGACGCCACGCACCTCGAAGAACACTTCGCCATTGCCGAGTTCGCGGCGCTCGACCGTGAACTCAAGCGCACTGCCGCCCTCGTCAGCACGACGCGGACGGCGGCCCTTGGTCTCCAATGGCTTGATGACCACGCGAGCCTCCTCTTCGGCCTGCTCGCGGTTGGCCACTTCCTCACGCATCTCGTGCACCAGCGCAGACAACGCGAAGTTGAGCTCCTTTAGACCCTCGTGCGAGGCAGTGGAGATCTCAAAGACCTTCAGCCCGAGTTTCTCGAACTCCGGACGCACGAACTCAGCCAATTCCTTGGCCTCGGGCACATCGATCTTGTTCAGAATCACGATGCGCGGGCGTTCGGGAATCGGGATGGCACCCAACGGCAGCTCGAGCTTGTCGGCGTAGAGCGCCAACTCGTTTTCCAGCGCGTGGTAGTCGGACATCGGGTCGCGGTCCGGTTCAAGCGTGGCGCAATCGATCACATGGGCGATGATTTCGGTACGTTCGATGTGGCGCAGGAACTCCAGTCCCAGGCCCTTGCCTTCGGAGGCGCCCGGAATCAGGCCCGGCACGTCGGCGATGGTGTATCGAGAGTCGCCGGCGATAACGACGCCGAGATTCGGCACCAGCGTGGTGAACGGGTAGTCGGCGATCTTCGGCTTGGCGGAACTCATCGCCGCAATCAGGGACGACTTTCCGGCCGAGGGGAAACCGACCAACGCCACGTCGGCGATGGACTTCAATTCCAAAATCACGTCGCGCTCTTCACCGAGTTCGCCGAGCAGGGCGAAGCCGGGGGCGCGGCGGGTCTTGTTAGCCAGGGCGATGTTGCCGAGGCCGCCGGCACCGCCTTGGGCGACGACGCAGCGGTCGCCCTCGTGGCGCAGGTCGGCGAGCTGCGCGCCGGGATGCTTGGCTTTGCCCTGTTCGCCGCGCGCCTCAAAGACGACGGTGCCGCAGGGCACGGGCAGAATCAGGTCCTCGCCCTTGGAGCCGTCCTTATTGTCGCCCAAACCCATGGTGCCGCTGCCGGCGACACGATGCGGCATGAAACGATAGTCGAGCAGGCTGGTGGCGTTACGGTCGGCCACGAACACCACGGAACCACCGTCGCCGCCATTGCCACCGTTCGGGCCGGCCAACGGCTTGTATTTCTCACGACGGATGCCGGCCGAACCGTTGCCCCCATCGCCGCCCTTGACATGGACGGTTACTCGATCCACAAAATCACTCATATTGATTACCTTACAAAAAAGCCGCGTCCTTACGGGCGCGGCTTGAAAAAAGCTTGACGCTATATCGCTCAGGCGATGACGTCGACAACCTTGCGGTCGCGACGCACACCGAACTTCACGGAGCCATCGGTGAGGGCGAACAGCGTGTGATCCTTGCCCATGCCGACGTTGTGGCCCGGGTGGAAGTTGGTGCCACGCTGGCGAACGATGATGTTGCCGGCCACGACGGCTTCGCCGCCGAACTTCTTCACGCCGAGGTATTGCGGGTTAGAATCGCGACCGTTGCGAGAGCTGGACGCACCCTTCTTATGTGCCATGATTCATGGTCCTTTCTATAACTCAGGCAATCGCCGTGATCTTGACGATAGTCAGCTTCTGGCGATGACCCTTACGGCGAGCAACACCAGTCTTGTTCTTGTACTTCTGGATGCTAATCTTCGGGCCCTTGGCTTCGTCGTTCACAACCTCAGCCTTGACGGACACCTTGGCCAGATCGGCGGCGGCAAGGGTGACCTTGTCACCATCGACAACGAGGGAGACCGGGAATTCCACGGTATCGCCCTTCTTAGCGTCGAGACGGTTCACGAGGATGACGTCGCCAACCTCGACCTTTTCCTGATGGCCACCGGCCTTCACAATCGCGTACATTATCGTTCCTTTTATGTTTTGGAAAGCTACCTTGCCTAACACGCACCGAGCTTGCGGTCAGACACCGAGTTTCGAATCTACACCACCATGCGGACTAAATCAAATGATTTTTGCCCGCGTGTCAAGCACGACACACCTGTTACTCTTCCGCCGTGTTGTTGGCAGCGACGGCAGCGGCGGCAATCTGAGCCAGTTTGGCTTTGACGTCGGCGCTGGAACCAGCCGGTTCGGGAGCGGGAGCGGTGCCGCGACCGTGCTTGTTGGTTTTGACGAACGGGTCGCCACCGCGAAGCGCGTAGGGATCGTCGTAGTCGGCCGAAACGGTCGGCTGATCATGCAGGATGAAACCACGGCCCTTGCAGGTCGGGCATTCCTCGGAGAACGCCTCGACCAGACCCTGGCCGATGCGCTTGCGGGTCATCTGCACCAAACCGAGCGAGGTGACTTCGGCCACCTGATGCTTGGTGCGGTCGCGTGCCAAGCATTCGACCAAGCGGCGCAGCACCAGATCGCGGTTGGCGGGCATGACCATATCCACATAGTCGATCATCACCATGCCACCGATATCGCGCAGGCGCAGCTGGCGGGCGATCTCTTCAGACGCCTCCAGGTTGCAACGCGTCACCGTTTCTTCCAAGGACTTGCCCTTACCGATAAAGCGGCCGGTGTTCACGTCAATGGTGGTCATGGCTTCGGTGCGATCGATGACAATCGAGCCGCCGGACGGCAGGTAGACCTGACGCTCCATGCCCTTACGCAGCTGGGAGTCGATGGACCACTTGTCGAACACGTCCTTGCCTTCATGCTCGGCCGGGTCCCACTTCTCCAGCTTGTCCTTCAAGTCGGGGGCCATGGTGTCAAGGTATTCCTCGATACGGTCGTAGACCTTGTCACCTTCCACGATGAGCTTGCTGAAGTCGTCGTTGAAGATGTCGCGCACCACGCGGATGGCCACGTCGGGCTCGCCCTGCAGGAGCTTCGGGCGCTTGCCGTGCCAGAATTCCTCGCGCTTGGCGTTGATGCGCTCCCACTGGCGGACCAGTGATTCGAGATCCTTGACGATGGCGTCTTCGGATGCGCCCTCGGCTGCGGTACGGATGATCACGCCCATGTCTTTCGGGGCGATCTTGGAGACGATGTTCTTCAGACGGCTGCGTTCGCGCTCCGAAAGCTTGCGGCTCACGCCGGTCATGCCGCCGGATGGCACGAGCACCAGGAAGCGGCCGGCGAGCGTGACCTGAGAGGTCAGGCGGGCACCCTTGTGGCCGATCGGGTCCTTAGTGACCTGCACGAGCACCGGGTCGCCGGACTTGAACGCCAGCTCGATGCGGCGCGGCTGGCCTTCGAGACGAGCGGCATCCCAGTTGACCTCGCCGGCGTAGAGCACGCCGTTGCGGGCCTGGCCGATGTCCACAAATGCGGCCTCCATGCTGGGCAGCACGTTCTGCACGCGGCCAAGGTAGATGTTGCCGACGGTCTGTACTTCCTGAATGTCGGAGACGTAATGCTCGACCAGAACATTGTCTTCCACCACGGAAATCTGGGTGTGATGTTCCTTCTCACGCACCACCATCAGGCGGTCCACGTTCTCGCGGCGTGCGAGGAAGTCCTGTTCCATGAGCTGGCTCTGGCGGCTGCGCTCACGGCGGTTGTCACGGCGGCGCTGCTTCTTGGCCTCGAGACGAGTGGAGCCTTCCACATCAGTGATCTCGTCGATGTACTGCTGCTTGCGGGAGCGTCGGACCAGCGGCTGTTCGCTGTTCTGACTCTGGTCGTCGGTGCCCTCGCCGTTCTTGCCGCCACGACGGCGGCGGCGACGGCGAGTGACGGTCTGCTCCTCATCGTCCTCATCGCGATCACGGTCATGATCATCGCGATCGTCACGACGGCGGGAACGCGTATCTTCGGCATCGTTCTCGGCGGTATCGTGCTCGCCGTTGGCACCGGTTTCGCCGCGTGAGCCGCGACGGCGGCGACGGCGCGAACGGGTGCGGGTGGCGTCGGATTCTTCGTCGCCCTCCTCTTCGGCAATCGGCGAGTAGGCGATATCGTCCAGCTCGAGGTCTTCCTCAATCTGCTCGACTTCGGCGGCTGCACGGCGCTCCTGGGCGTTCAGGCGGCGGGAGCGACGGGAACGGCGGGAGTCCGAGGTGTCGTCGGCGTCGAAATCGTCGTGATCGGCGTTGGTATCGCCGGACGCGGCGTCACGGGAAGCGTCACGGTCGGCGGAGGCGCGGCCGCGATCGTCGCGGCGACGGCTGCGCGGCTGGGCATCGTCATCGTCGTGGCTGCGCGAGCGGCGGGAGCGACGAGACGGGCGTTCGTCGGCGTCAACATCGTCATCACGAGTGTCAGCGGTATCGTGCGCATCCACGGCGGCGGGCAGTACCGGTTCCTGGAAGAGCAGGGACGTCATCGGCTTGCCGCGACGCACGGCCTCGTGGCCAGAGGGCAGGGATTCGACCGCGTCGAACAGGCGCTCATCCGGGGTGTCCTCGTGCGTATCCGCAACTGCACGGCGAGAACGACGGCGAACCGGCCGATCCTCGTCATCATCATCCATATCCATAGACGCACGGCGAGAGCGGGAGCGAACCGGCCGATCCTCGTAGTCATCATCGTCGGACTGGCGGGAGCGAGAGCGGCGGCGAACCGGGCGGTCCTCGTCGTAATCGTCATCGTCCACAACCGAACGGCGGCGGGAACGTGGGGCGTCATCGTCATCGAAATCATCGGCACTGACAGTGCGGCGCGAACGATGAGGACGATCATCCTCGCTATCCGAGTCGGCCACTGCGGAAGCGGCGCGGCGCGAACGGCGGCGGGTTGGACGTTCGGCGGAATCCTGGGAATCGCTGGATTCATCGGAATCGCTGGAATCGGCTGACTTGGAATCGGCCGCAGTGCCGGCATCGGGAAGCGCGGGGGCTTCGAACAGCGGGGCGCGTTCCTGCACTTGCAGTTCCAGAGAAGCGCCGGCAGCACCGGTGCCGCGGACCACGCGGCGGCCGCCACGACGACGGCGAACAGGTTCGGCGGGCTGGGAGGCGGCGGCAGGCGCAGCGTTCACGGCTGCAGCCGAATCGGCATTGGATACGGTTGAATTATCGGTTCCGTCGTTGACGAAACCTTCACGGTTGTCAGTGGGCACAATGCTCCTCGCGGCGCGCTGCATCACGACGCCTATTTCCAGGCCTATACGCTTGTCTCACACCACGCTCTCACCGTGGCCGCACGAAAACGCGCCGCGTAAAGGCAACTTCGTCTCAAGTCTGTCCTGCGGGTGGCGGACACCGGCGCTTGCGTTGTCTCATTCTCAAGAGCCGCAAGGGGATCGACGCCATCTCGCACGCTGATGGTTATGCAGAACCACCACCCTTTAGTATGCCACATATTTTGTGCGGGCGTGGCCCGGCGAGGCTGACGTTCTCTCGGCTCCCCTCCCCCGCGGTGACAGCTCCCCTCAGGGAGGGGAGCTAGAGAGGTGTCAGACCAGCCAGTCGGTAAGGATTGCGGCCATGGCGGTCAGGTCGGATTCGGGCACCTGCTCGTCGTGCTTGTGAGCCAGCAGCGGATCGCCGGCACCGAGGTTGACGGCCGGGATACCGAGCTGAGAGAAGCGTGCCACGTCGGTCCAGCCGAGCTTGGCCAGCGGGTCGCGGCCAGTGCGCTCCTTAACCAGCCGGACCAGATCCTGGGCGAGCGGGGCGTTCAGGCCCGGGCGCGCGGAGGGGCTTTCGTCCTTCATTTCGATGCCGTAGCCCTCGAACACGCCGCCGGTAGCCACATGCTCGCCATTGCCGAGTTCGGCACCGGCGTCCGCGCCCATCATCAGAGCCTTGGCCTCGGCCAGCGACTTGTCCGGTGTGAAGCGGTAGTTGACGTGTACGCGGCATTCATCCGGAATGACGTTCGTGCCTTTGCCGCCGGAGATCAGCGTGGCGTTGAGGCCCTCGCGATAGTCGAGCCCGTCCACGTTCACGGTGGCCGGCTCGTAGGCGTTGAGTCGGTTCAGGATGTCGGCCGCCTTGTGGATGGCGTTCTCCCCCATCCATGCACGGGCGGAGTGCGCGGCCACGCCGTGGGTCACGACGTCGAAGCGAATCGTGCCGTTGCAGCCGCCCTCGATGCCGCTGTTGGTGGGCTCGCCGATGATGGCGAAATCGCCGGTGATCCAATCGGGATGGGCCTCGACGACTTTGCGTAGGCCATTCTTTTCGGCGACGACTTCCTCATGGTCGTAGAAGACGTAGGTGAGGTCGACTTTCGGGGTGGTCTCCGGCGTGCGGCCGTCGAGCGTGGCGGCGAGGTAGAGCATCACCGCGTCGGAGGCCTTCATATCGGTGGCACCGCGGCCCCACAGCACGCGGTCTTCGGGATGAGCGTGGGCGATTTCTTCGCGAATCAGCGAATCGCCGGGCTCCAGCCACTTTGGTGGGAAATTGTCGATGACCGGCACAGTATCGAGGTGCCCGGCCAAGATCACACGGCTCGGCTTGCCGAAGTCGGTGCCGGCCACCACTGTGTCGCCGTGACGGCGGACGGTCAGGTGCTCTTGCTCGTTAAGGAAGGCCTCGACCTCGTCGGTGAGGGGGCCCTCGTGGTCGGACACGGAGAAGTTCTCCATGATCTGGGTGAGCAGGCTGTTCAGCTGCTCGGCAGTGGATGCGGTGCGGTTCAATTCAAGCGTCATGTGAACAGCGTACCGCGTGGGCGGCGGGCCCAGCACACTCACTACATGAGATTTTGCGGCCGAATACATTTTTATGTGCCACACTGGGGTGGCGAAAGGGAGGATTATGCCAGGTCTAATCAGCGCCATGCAAGGCTTCTGCGTTATCGGCATCGTAATCGCGGTGGGATATGTTGCCGCACGAATGCGAATCGGCGGGCCGTCCGCTCAGATGGTGCTCAACCGGTTCTCCTTCTTCGTATCGAGCCCGTGCCTGATGTTCGCGATTCTCTCCAAGGAGCCGATTTTCGACATCTTCCACCCCTCGATTATCGTGGCGTTCTTCTCCGCCGTGCTGGTGGGCGTGGTGTTTTTGGTGCTCAACCGTATGTTCTTCCACCTGAATGCCCCGGACGCCACCATCGGTGCCCTGAATTCGCTGTACCTCAATTCCAATAACATCGGCCTGCCAATCGCCACCTACATTCTGGGCAATCCGGCTCTTGTGGCACCGATTCTGGTCATGCAGCAGGCCATCTTCACACCGGTGGGCCTGACAGTGCTGGACGTGACCACCAAGGGCAAGGTCTCCATCAAGGAAATCGCCAAGCAGCCACTGCATCAGCCGCTGCTTATCGGCTCGCTGCTGGGCATTGTGGTCTCTGCGATTTCCGCTAAAAGCGGCTGGTTCCCAGTGCCGAAATTCATTTTCGACCCGATCGACATGATCGGCGATTCGGCTGTGCCAATGATCCTGATGGCGTTCGGCATGTCCCTGCACGGCACCAAGCCGCTGCAGCAGAAGGGCGATCGCCCGGCCATCTTCACGGTCGCGGTCCTCAAGAACATCATCATGCCAATTATCGCGTTCCTGCTCGCCTACTTCGTGATGGGCTTCCGCGGCTCCGAGCTGTACGCCTGCGTGGTACTCGCCGCTCTGCCCACCGGCCAGAACGTATACAACTACGCGGCCCGCTACAACGTGGGTCTCACCTTCGCGCGCGACGGCATTCTGATGAGCACCATGACCAGCCCGGTGTTTATCGCGATCATCGCGGCGCTGCTGTCGTGATGGGTGCGCAGAGAAGCGTTCTCAATAGTATCCGTGCGCGCAAATGCACAGATATCGCACAAACGAACATTTGCTCATCCGCATATTTGCGGTGATTTCAGCGTTTCTACGTTCGATTTGCGTATACGAAAGTACGCACAGTTGTTATTGAGAACGATTCGCTGCGCAGCTCGGCTCAGTCATCAGCCCGATAATCGGTCAGATTCAAGCTGGCCGCCACATGATTGGACGCGAACGCGCCGATGGAAACCAGCGCATAGCACAACACAAGCCCGCCGAAGAAGCTGGCCAGCGTGGCCGGTTCGGTCATCGAAGCGGCGAACAGAGGGGCCATAAGCAGCATGGAACAGCCGCCGGCCACGATCACCACGATGTTGAGCGGGGTGAGTACCTCGATGAATCGCGCACGGTTCAAGGTCTTGACATCAGTGCCCTCCAACACCAGCATGCGATATTCGCCGGCCTGATCGTACACGCTGCCGGCCTGCATCACACCGGAGCTGACCGCGGCAAGCACAGCGGCGAACACGAGCGTCAGAATGCCGCCGGTGCCGATGTCGCGAATGAACACGGTGAACGGGTCGTTGGCGTCATCGACCACGGCGGCCGATCCGAAGAATCCGCAGATCGACGTGATGCCGGCGATAAACACGGCCAACGCAATGCCGGACACATTGCGCCAGGCGCGCTTAGGGTTGTCGAGAATACGGCGCATGGCAATCATCGTGGCCGCATCCTTGGGGCGCTTGGCCTTGGCCTTGGCGCGAGCGGTGATCACCCACGTGCCGATAAGATTCACCAGCGCGAAGCACAGCAGCATGAAACCGATGATCACGCCGTACATCACCGCCTGGCCGGCCTGAGCCAGCATGGCCGGGTTCTTGAAGACGATCATGACCACCACCACGACTACCACGAACAGCACCATACGGGTGCCTGAGGGCAATGCGGTGGCGGTGCGCGAGGTGACACCCAATGGGGTGATTGCCACGCGGCGCAAGGTGACCAGCGACGATATCAGCGCCAAGATGGCCACGCCCGCCAAGGTGATTACCAGCGCCAGCGGGCCGACCCATAGCTGTTCGAAGGTGAACCGCTGCTCCTGGAAGGGAATCAGCATGACTGCCGGCATCAGGGCGCAATAGCCGGCAATGCCGATAAGCGCGCCGATCAGCGCCTGTCCGGCGGCGTCAAGCGCGGTGAGACGCACCACCTGACCGGTGGTCGCGCCGGCCAGACGCAGGGCGGCGAGACGGGCGTCGCGGCGGGATGCGGCCAGTCGTGCGGCGGAACCGGCGAGCGCCACGAACGGCACGACGAGCAGCATGCAGGCGAATACCGCCAACGCCACATAGGCGGTGGAGAATTGGGCCAGGCTCGTCGGGTCGCTGATCTGCCGTTTCCACGCGGCCACCGTATCGGGCCGGCAGGCACCGAAGTCGAACGCGCAGGCGACGGTATGATCGGCCGAAGCCCGCCAGATGAAACCGTGTACGCCGCCGAGCACGGTGAGGAAGATGGTGGTGGCTGCGGCGAAGGCGATGATTGCCAGCATCGAGGTGTGGCCGGCGCTGCCGCGCAAGCCGGGGCGGTGAAACAGCCGCCAGAGGGCGAACGTGCTCATCGCGCGCCTCCTGCGGTGGTTTCGCTCCCGCCGGCTGGAGCTGCCGAGCGTAGCGAGGCTGAGGGTGGTTCAGCGCCCTCGGGCCACCCCCAGTCAGCCTGCGGCTGACAGCCCCCGCCAGCGGGGGCGGAGTTGGGGTTGGCGTCTGTCTGGTGCAGACGGCCGTCCTGCATCATTACGGTACGGCCGCAGAACGAAGCGACGTTGGGGTCGTGGGTGACGACGACCACGGCGGAACCGTTGTCCCGCGCGGCGGCCATGAGAATGCCCATGACCTCGCGGCCGGTGGCTTGGTCGAGCGCGCCGGTCGGCTCGTCGGCGAAGACCACGGCAGGTTTGACGGCGAGTGCACGGGCGATGGCGATGCGCTGCATCTGTCCGCCGCTCATCTCCCCCGGCCGGTGCGTGGCGAGCGCGCGCAATCCCATGCGTTCCAGCCACAGGATCGCCGTGTCGGTGGCGGTGCGGTAGGGCATGCCGTCAAGCATCATCGGCAGGGCGATGTTTTCGACCGCCGGCAGTTCGGGCAGCAGCTGGCCGGACTGGAAGACGAAGCCGAAGTCGTTGCGGCGCAGTTTGGTGCGCTCGGCGTCGCTCATGCGGCTCAGGTCGGCACCACGGAAGATGACGGTGCCGGCGGTCGGCTTAATGATGCCGGCGAGCGCGTGCAGCAAAGTGGATTTGCCGGAGCCGGACGGGCCCATCACGGCTACCGTCTCGCCCTCCCGGAGCGTGAAGTTCACGTGGTTCAGAGCGAGCGTGTGCATGGTCGGCATGGCGAAGCCGGGCTGGGCTGGCTGGGATGGCTGGCCGGCCTGAATGGCACCCGGTCCGGCCGCAGCGGAATTCGCCGACGCATAACCGGCTCCCGTGCCGGCTGGCATCACACCGGTGACGCCGTGCCCGGCCTGTGCGCGGGCCATGCTGGCGGTGTAGTCCATGACCAGGTCGTGGGCCTCGATGACCGAGCCCACTGCTGGGTGTGCGATGCCGGCTGCTGGAACTGTTGGGGTTGCTGAGACTGCTGAGGCTGAGCCGCCGGTCCCGGCGCCGGCTGAGGCTGCTGCAATTGCGATGCTGCTGTATTCATACTCCCGAGCGTACGGAGCGAACGCCCAGCCGACCATCGGGCTGCGGTATGAACCTTTCTGGATTACCGGCCCGCTCCTCATCCGCAAGGATTAGAGATACGCAAATGATTAATGACCGGCAACCACTATTCGGTGCCGGTCATTATGAGCATTGCATTCAGGCGCTACGCGCATTATTGCGCGGTAGCCAGCTCGTCCAGGCGGGCGGCGAAGCGGGGCCAGTCGGTCTTCATAGCGGTGAGGAGCTTGCGGTTGGGCACGTCGTCAATCGGGACCCAGCAGATTTCCATGCTTTCGTCGTCGTTTGCCTTGGGCTCGACGGTGTGGCCGGGCTTTTCGAAGGCAAACACGGTGGTGTAGGCCCACGGGCCATGGTCCTCGCGGTAGGAGCCGACTACCTCGATGTCTTCGGGAGTGATGTTGGCTTCCTCATAGCTTTCGCGCAGCGCGCCTTCGATGGACGATTCGCCGTCCGCGGTGGCACCGCCGGGGATACCCCACGTGCCACCTTCGGCGCTCCACGCGGCACGGTGCTGCATGATCACGTGAGTCACCTTGCCGCTCGCCGGGTCGCGGCGAGCCAGCAGAATGCCGGACGCACCGTTGGTGCCCCAATGCTTGCGGCCGCAGGCGCAGTCCACCCAGCCATCGCCGGGCTGATGCACGTTTTCGACCGGCGGCAGAATGCCAGCGTGCTGGTTGCCCGAGGCCTTGCTTTCCGGCTCCAGTTCGCCACGGCCGACATTCCACAGGTCGGTCCACGTGATGCCCAGTTCGCCGGCCAGATGCCGGGCCAGCGGCAGGCTGAGGCCGATGATACCGTGCGGATCGCCCTCGATGCTGTCGATGAACGCGCCGCCGAAACCTTCCAGCGTGAACGATCCGGCGACTTCCAGCGGCTCGCCGGTGACGATGTACCGTTCGATGTCGTCATCGGTGAATTCGCCGAAATGGACTTTGGCATGGCTTGCGCCGCGCACGGTACGTCCGGTCGCGAAATCGATCAGGCAGTGGCCGGTCCACAGTTCGCCGGTCGCGCCGCTCATGCGCTTCAGTCGTTCGCGGGCCACGGCTTCGCTGTGCGGCTTGCCGTAGCATTCGCCATCCAAGAGGAACATCGAATCACAGCCGAGAATCAGCGGGCCGAATGTCGCCTCGGTCAGTCCCGGCTGTCCGGCAATAGCGGTGGCGATGGGTTCGGTGACGGTCGGCATATCGATGCCGGAGAAGTCGCGCGTGATGGCGATTTCCGCCTTGGAATAGTCGATGGGCTTGCCGGCGGCGGCTTTGCGTAGGTCTTCGACGGCAGCTTCGCGTTCCGAATCCTTGATTTCCTTGGCCTTGAGCGGGTAGGCGATCACGCGGTCACCGGTCGCGGCGGCGGCAGTATCGGCCACATCACGATACGCACGATGAACGGCCTCGGCCTTGGCCGCGGCCAGAATCATCACGCGCTGCTTGATGCTCAGATCGTCGACGGTGACGCCTTCTTCACGGGCGGCCGCTTCCAGCGCAGCAGGCTCATCCACATGCGAGACGCGAATTGTGGGGCAGATACCCGCCGAATACAGCACGTCACGGCGAGGCTTGGACTTGGAAGCAAGAATTAGTGGAATGGGCATGACTTAAGTCCTTATGCTCCCGCTGGCGGGAGCTGTCGAACGAAGTGAGACTGAGGGTGGTCTCTGCCGGTATGGCGGACCCCCCTCAGACCGCCTGCGGCGGCCAGCTCCCGCCAGCGGGAGCCTTCTCCTCGACTTAGCGACGCTCGATTTCGACGCCGGCGGTGTTGATGGGCAGGTGAAGCACACGCCAATGGCCGGAAGCAAGCTGCTCCGATGCGATCTGGTCGATGGCTTCGCGGGCGTTGCCGTAATGCAGCACGAGCACGCAGGGGCCGGCACCGGAGACTGCGGCGGCATAGCCCTTGGAGCGGAAGAGCGCAATGAGCTCGGTGGACGGCGGCATCAGGGCACCGCGATACGGCTGGTGCAGTTTGTCCTGCGTGGCGGTGAACAGCAGCGCGTTGGACTGGGCCTGAGCGGCCGCAAGCTCGTCGGCGAACGCCGATTCACGGGTTCCGCCAGAGCAAGCGCACGTATCGGCATCCTGAGCCGGGGCAGCGGCGACGCCGGACTTGCCCTGCTGGGCGGCCTGAGCCAGCACCACGGGATTCATCGCAGCGGGCAGCAGACCCACGCGAGACACGTTGTAGACGGCGTCCTTGTATGGCAGTTCCCTAGGCAGCGCCTGACGGGCCTTCTCAGTGGACAGCTCATAGTCGGGCACGAACACGGCGGCGGTGATGGACGGGTCCACCGGGTAGTTGACGGCGTGGAATCCGCCGTGCAGCGGTTCACCACCAGGAACGGCGACCGAGCCGACGCCTTCTGCGGTTTCGAAGTCCCAAGAGACGGTCAGGCCACCGAACACAGCCGGGGCCACATTGTCCGGGTGTCCTTCAATCTGGGCGGCCATATCGAAGACGGCCGGACGGTTGAGGTCACCGGTCTGGGCGAAGGCCGCGGCGGCGGCGATGCCGGCCACAATGGCCTCGGCGGAAGAGCCCATGCCACGAGCCTGAGGGATGTTGTTGGTCGCTTCCAGCGTGAAGCCGAGTCGGCCGAGGCCGAACGTGGCACAGGCACGGCGGAAGGTGGAGACCACGAGGTGGGTTTCGTCGCATGGGAGGGCGTCAGCACCCTCGCCGTGGATGATCACGTGGGCAATGCCGTCGTTCGGGTCGTCGTTGAGCGTGAAAGTGAGCTCGTCATGGTAGTCGAGCGCCAGACCCACGGTATCGAAGCCGGAGCCGAGGTTGGCGGACGTGGCGGGCACGCGCACGTGAACGCTATTGCAGATTGGATTCATGGTTGTTCCTTAAAAAGGAGCTCCCTCATCAGAGGGAGCTTGGGTATTCAGCTTTCACCGTTCGACCGCCTCATCAGAGGGAGCTTAGGTCTTGTCAGTCCAGCACGCGCAGGATGGACGGGTCGCCGGTGACGAAGTCGAGCGCCTGCACGGCCTTGACGGTGTTGCGCAGGGTTTCCTCGTCGGTCAGGTGGGTCACGACGCGCAACTGCTGAATCTCGCCGTCGTAGCCGGGATCGGTCATGGTGGGCTTCAGGTCCTGGTTCACACCGTTGATGGAGACACCGTTCTTGGCGAACTCAGCGGCGATGGCGGCCAGCACGCCCGGCTTGTCGTGAATCAGGAAGCGCACGGCGAATGCAGCCTTGGAGGCGGTAATCGGAGCCTTCGGCAGATTCTTGTACAGCGGGATGGACGGGCCGGTGCAGCCAGCAGCAATGTGGCGGGCTTCGGTCACCACGTCGCCCACGACGGCGGAGGCGGTCGGAGCGCCGCCGGCGCCACGGCCGTAGAACATGAGGTCGTCGGCGGCCTCGGCCTTGACGAACACGGCGTTGAAGGAGCCGTGCACGGAGGCCAGCGGGTGGTTCTCGTCGATCAGGGCCGGGTAGACGCGGGCGGAGACGCCGGCCTCGCCGTTCTCGACCACGGCGAGCAGCTTGATGACCTTGTGTTCGGCGGTGGCTGCGGCGATGTCGTCGGCGGTGATCTTGGTGATGCCCTCAACGGACACATCGTCGATGGTCACGGAGGTGTGGAAGCCGAGGGTGGCCATGATGGCGGCCTTGTTGGCAGCATCGTAGCCTTCGATGTCGCCGGTCGGGTCGGCTTCGGCGTAGCCCTTGGCCTGGGCGTCCTTGAGCACGTCGTCAAACTGGAGACCCTTGGTGGTCATCTCGTCGAGGATGTAGTTGGTGGTGCCGTTGACGATGCCGAGCATGCTGGTCACCTTGTCGCCGACCAAGGACTCGCGCAGCGGGCGCAGGAACGGAATCGCGCCACCCACAGCGGCCTCGAAGTAGATGTCGACGCCCTTGGCCTCGGCGGCGGAGTAGATCTCCGGGCCGTACTTGGCCAGCAGCGCCTTGTTGGCGGTGACCACGGAAGCACCGGATTCGATGGCGGCAAGCACGAACTTGCGGGCCACGGTGGTGCCGCCGATGAGCTCGATGACGATGTCCGAGTTGGTGGCCACGCTCAAAGTATCGGTGGTGACGATGGACTGGTCGATCCACGGGAACTTCTCGGTTTCCTTCGGGTCGAGGCAGGCGACGCCGGCCAGTTCGATCGGGCGGCCGATACGAGCGGACAGTTCGTCCTTCTGCTCGACAATCAGGCGGGCGGTCTGGGAGCCGACGGTGCCGGCACCAAGCAGGCCTACGCGAATCGGGGTTTCGTTGTTGCGAGCCAATTCAGGGTCCTTCCAAAAAGTTTTCTATATCCCACCGCTATTTTACGGATTATTTCCGACAGCAGACCGAAAGTACTCATCAAAGCTGACGGTCCTTTTCGTATTATGACGGATTTGGCCGCACATTACAGACTGTCAGGCGCTCACCTCTGCACGTGGATCACTCGCTGACGTCGAGGTTGAGTAGGTCGTCTACGGTCTGGCGGCGGAGCATGACGTGCGCACCGGACTCGCTGACAGCAACCACCGCCGGAATCAGCGCTTGGTTGTAGTTGCTGGCCATGGTGCGGCCGTATGCGCCGGTAACCGGCACGGCGAGAATGTCACCGCGCTTCAAATCGGCGGGCAACTGCACCTCGTGAACCACGATGTCGCCGGATTCGCAGTGCATACCGCACACACGGGCAAGCATCGTTTCAGCGGAACCGGTGCGATTCGCCAGACGCGCGGTGTAGTCGGCACCGTAGAGTGCCGGGCGAATGTTGTCGGACATGCCGCCATCCACAGACACATACACGCGCTCGGCAATCGGGTTGCCGTCACTGTCTTTGGCATCGGACAAGTGCACGTGCTTGATGGTGCCCACGCGGTACAGGGTTACGCCGGCGGGCGCCACGATGTAGCGGCCGGGCTCGAAGCTGATGGCCGGGGCGGGCATGCCGAGCGCACGGTTGGTGCTGTTGACCGCATCCGCCAAGCGAGCGAGTTCCACGTCAATGTCCATTGAATCTTCGCCATCGGTGTAGGCCACGGAGTAGCCGCCGCCGAGGTCGATTTCGGGCAGGATGTAGGCGTCGGTGGCCCACAGGGTCTTGCGCAGCAGCATCATGCGCTTGGCCGCGTGAATGAAGGCGTCCGCATCGTGGATGTTGGAGCCGATGTGCGAGTGGGCTCCGACCAGTTCGAGTACGTCCTGGTTGGCGAGGATGGTCTTGAGCACGGCGATGGACGGACCGTCCGCAATGGCTTCCATCGCGGCGGCCAGCGCCTTGTCTGTGTCGGAGACTTCCTCGTGGCTCAGGTCGTACGGGTACTTGACGTCGTAGTGCAGCTCGCGCTCTGATTTCTCGGTCTTTTCCGCGCCATTTTCCGGGGAATGCGTCGCAGAGATACGCGCGTTGGCAGCGGCAGGCGTCACGTCTTTGAGGTCGTTCAGCACGTCGAGCACAGCGGCGTCGGCCCCGGCGGCCAGCAGCGGCACGCCGAACTTCTGGTCCTCGTGAGCAGTGGAGATGTACTCGTGGCCGCCGGCGTGGACACCGACGGTGACGCGCAGCATCACACGGGCGCGTTTGCCGAGCTTGCGGGCGATGGCAGCAACGCGTTCCGGCTCGTCGGGCTCGTCGACCACGATTTTGGCGAAGCCCTGTTCGATGGCCAGCGCGATTTCCTCATCGGACTTGTTGTTGCCGTGCAGCACCAGACGACGTCCGGGAACGCCAGCGGCGAGGGCGATCTTCATCTCGCCCATCGTGCAAGTGTCCACAAACATGCCGGCCTCGGTGACCAATCGCACGACTTCTTTGGACAAGAACGCCTTACCGGCAAAGCTCACGTGCGTAGTGGAGGTGTTGAATGCTTCGGCGGCAGCGCGCACGAAGTGCCTAGCACGTGCGACTACTTCATCAGTGTCGATGAGATAGAGCGGCGAGCCGAACTCGTCAAGCAGCGATTCGGCGGTACGACCATGAAATTCGATGGAGCCTTCGGCATTCACAGTCGTAGCGGCCGGCCAAATTGGAGAAATAGGCATAATCACATCTTTTCGGGGGCGGTGACGCCGAGGAGGTCGAGGCCGTTGGCGATGACCTGCTGGACGGCGTCATTGAGCTTCAGGCGGGCGGCGGCACGGGCCGGCTCCGGGTTCTTGGCAATCTCCAAGGCCTTGCGAGCCTCGTCGTCGCCGCGGGTTTCCGGATCGGTCAGGGCCATCGGCACCACGCGCTCTACGTTGTACCACTTGTGATAGGTGGCGGCCAGTTCTTCGAGGTAACGGGCCACCTTGTGCGGCTGGCGGTCGTCGGCCGCAGTGGCGAGCACGCTCGGGAATTGGGCGAGGGCGGCGAGCACTTCGCCGTCGGCCTCGGTGTCGAGCAGGGCCAGGTCGGCACCCTCGTAGCTGATGCCGGCGGCGGCTGCGTTGCGGTCCACGTTCTTGGAGCGGGCGTGCGCGTACTGCACGTAGTACACCGGGTTGTCGTTGGTGTGCGAGGCGAGCAGGGCCAAGTCGATGTCGAAGTTCTGGTTGTAATCGGAGCGGGCCAGCGAGTAGCGGGCGGCGTCCACGCCGACCACGGAGACCAGGTCGTCGATGGTCACGACGTTGCCGGCGCGCTTGGACATGCGCACGGGCTTGCCGTCCTTCATCACGTTGACCAGCTGGCCGATGAGAATCTGCATGTTCTTGCCGGGCTCATCGCCGAAGGCCGCGCACATGGCCATCATGCGGCCGATGTAGCCGTGGTGGTCCGCGCCAAGCATGTAGATGGCCACGTCGGCCGGGTTTTCGGCGCGATGGCGCTTGTCCCAGTAGTAGGCGATGTCGGCGGCGAAGTAGGCGAACTCACCATTGGACTTGATGATCACACGGTCCTTGTCGTCGCCGTGCTTGGTGGATTCAAACCAAGTGGCGCCGTCCTTGTCGAAGATGTCGCCGCGGGACTTGAGCTCTTCGATGGCGGCGTCGACCTTGCCATCGGCGTACAGGCTGTTTTCATGGAACCAGACGTCGAAGTTCACGCGGAAGTCCTTCATGGACTTCTGAATCTCGTCGAACATCATCGGTACGGCGCGCTTGCGGAATTCCTCGCGCACTTCGGTATCGGCCTCGCCGAGCGGTTCACCGTCATCGTTCAGGCCCTGATCCTGGTGGGCCAGTGCGGTCAGGTCCACGCCGTCGGACTCGGCTTCGGCCTGAACACGGGCGGCGATCTCGTTGATGTAGGCACCCTTGTAGCCGTCGCACGGGGTTTCGGTCTGGTAGCCGGCCTCACCCAAGTTATTGGCCTCGGCCCAAGCGGCGACCAGCGACTTGGCGAAGCGGTTGATCTGCTCGCCGTGGTCGTTGAAGTAGTATTCGCGCACCACCTTGGCGCCGTTGGCCTCGAGCACGCGGGCCATGGCATCGCCGACGGCAGCCCAACGGGTGCCGCCGATGTGAATCGGACCGGTGGGGTTGGCGGAGACGAACTCGAGATTCAGGGTCTGGCCGCCCAGATGGTCGTTGCGTCCGTATTCGTTGACCTTGTTGAGATGCTTGTCGGCGTCGGTCACGGCACCGGCGGCGAGTACGGTGTCCACCACGGCGGCGGCCGAGGCGGAGTCAAGCGTGATGTTGATGAAGCCGGGGCCTGCCACCTCGACCTTGGCAATGCCGTCGGCTTCAGCGAGCGCGGCGGCGAACGGCTCGGCCAGATCGCGCGGCTTCATGCCGGCCTTCTTGGCCAGCTGCATGGCGATGTTGGAGGCCCAGTCGCCATGCGCACGGTCCTTCGGGCGCATCACGGCGAGCTTGTCGACGGGCGGAATCAGCTCGTCGGTCAACGCGCCGGCCTGGCCGGCGGCGACGAGGTTGTGGGCAATGCTGGAAATCAGTTCACTTAAGGCTTCAGGACTCATTCTTCTAAGGATACTGAGAACGGCGACACTTGTACCCTGGTATGCCTATATGCTGCCCCTGCTGGCGGGGGCAAGCACACAGCCGAAAGATACCAAGCGAAAAAGGATAGGCGACAATCTCCGGAATCGTTGGAGGCTCGCCGAAACCGCTATACATACCGTCGGTCGGTATCTATAGTGATCTGCAACATCAAGCACAGTAGGGAGGCCACCATGGCACGTAACGCTCACCCCGAGGTGACGCGCACCCGCGTCCTCGACGCCGCACAACGGCTGTTCATGACCAAGGGCTATGAGCACACCTCCATCCAGAACATCGTGGACGAGCTCGGCGACCTCTCCAAAGGCGCGATCTACCACCACTTCAAATCCAAGGAAGCCATCCTCGAAGAGCTCACCAACCGAGACAACAATGTGCAGGACGACTTCAACGAATCCGTCATGAATCGCACTGACCTTACCGCCCTCGAAAAGTTCCGCGTGCTATGGCGGCATTCGATGACCGAGCAAGACCACGTGCAGATCATGCGAGCCGCCATGCCGATGCTGAGCGATCCGGTTTCGTTCGCCGCGAATATGCAGGTATGGAGCAAGCATCTGCCCGAACGCTTCCTGCCGCTGATCGAGGCGGGCGTCAAGGATGGCTCCATCCCCACCGAGTATCCGCGCGAGGCCGCCGAGCTGCTTTCGTTGCTGCCGAATTATTGGCTGATGCCGTATTTCTACCCGGCGACCCTGCCCGAAATGGAGCATCGCATCCGCTGCTTGGCCACCATGCTCGACGCGATCGGCGTGCCGATTTTCGATGACGAGCTCATCACGGTCGCCGCGAAGGGCATGATGACGTTCGCAGGGGAGCCGGAGAAAGGCTCAGAATGAATAGCACAGTGAAACCCGAGAATGACATCGCCGGCACCGCCACCCAACGCCCGCTGCTGTCCCGCGACTTCGTGCTGCTGGTCGCCGGACAAGGCATCTCGCTGTTCGGCAATGTGATGCTGCGATTCGCGATGTCGATGTGGGTGCTGGACGAAACCGGCTCAGCCACCATCTTCGCCTCGGTGCTGGCCATCTCCATCGTGCCGACCATCCTGCTCTCCCCGTTCGGAGGCGTGCTGGCCGATCGCGTCAACCGCCGCACCATCATGGTGGCGCTCGACGCCATCTCCGCCGTGCTCGTGCTGGCGAGCGCCATCGTCTTCGCCACCACGGGCTTCCATATCGTAGCCATCGCCACCATGCAGGTGCTGCTCGCCGTGCTCGGCGCCTTCGAAACCCCGACCGTGCAGGCCGCACTCCCCCAGATGTTCCGGCAGTACGGCCCGGCCACCATGCGCCAAGGCATGGCCGTGATCAATCAGGTCCAACAACTAAGCAGTCTGCTGCCGAGCTTCCTCGGCGGCGTGCTGTATGCGATGTTCGGCATCCGTCTCATGATGATCATCGCCATCGCAAGCTTCGCCGGCGCAGCCGCGCTCGAATGCTTCATCCGCCTCGGTGCCCCGGATCGCGGCGACGAGGAGCTGCCCACCCCACTTGAAGACCTCAAGGCAGGCGTGCGATTCCTCATCAAGGACCGGCCGAATGTATTCAGACTGCTGTTGTTCGCGGCGGCACTCAACTTTGTGCTTATCGGCTATTCCGGCGTCGGCTTCCCGTACACGATTCGTACAGTGCTCGGCTTCGACGCCACTGTCTACGGCATCGCCGACGGCCTGATCGGTGTTTCCGGCGTGGCGGGCGCATTCATCGCCGGCCTGTTCGCCGCCAGACTCACGATGCACTGGATGCCGGGGCTGATGGCGACGCTTACGCTGGCCATGGTCCCACAGGGCATTGTGTTCCTGCTGCCGGTCGACGCATGGACCAAACTCGTGGTGCTGATCGTCTTCGCCTGCGGCACAATGGTTGCCAGTTGCTTCACGAATCTCATCGCCGTGCCCGCCATCCAGCTCAGCACACCCGAGGCGATGACCGGCAAAGTGATGTCCATGGCCGCGGCCGTGAGCATGTGTGCCCAGCCGCTCGGCCAGATGGTGTACGGCTGGGCCTACGACCAAATGCCGGTCGCCATCGTGCTGTTCATCACCACCGCCCTGTTCGCCGTGCTCACCGTGCTGATGGTTCCGCTCGCCAAGCAGTTCGAGGACTGACGATCGGCGCGCACGCCACATCCCGCCGCCCGGCCATAATTGAATCACTGCACGAAAAGGCACGAAAGAGGTACCTATGGCCACGCTCAACCCCCAATCATTGGTCACGTTGTGGCAAATCGAACAGTATGGTTCGTTCTCCGCCACGGCCAAGGCCACGGGTTGGTCGCAGCCGGCCATCAGCCAGCAGATCAAAAAGCTGGAGGCACAGTGCGGTTCGACTCTGGTGCAACGCACCTCGCATGGTGTGGAACTCACCGCCACCGGTTCGATGCTCGCCCGCCACGGCGAGGCCATCGCCGATCGGCTGGAGCGGGCGGCCCGTGAAGTCGAGGATTATCGGCATCATCGGTTTGCTCACCTGCATTTGGTGGCCCCACCGTCAATCTGCTCTACTATCGCGGCCCGTACCGTGGTCAAGCTCAGTATGTTCACGGACATCGAGCTGAGCCTGATTCAGATGGAGCCGCCGGAGGCGATCGGCCTGATTTCCCAAGGCAAGGCCGATGCCGCCGCCGTGTTCCGCTACAGCAGCATCCCGAACTTCCTGCACATCGGCGACGACCTGACCTTCCATTCGCTGGGTTACGACCCGATGCGACTGCTGGTGCGCCGCTCCAGCAGCATCGCCAAACGATTCGAGGAGACCGGCGAACCTGTGCCGCTGTCCGCCGCCAAAGACGAGCATTGGATCGCCGGCTGCCCCACCTGCCGCGCAAATTTGGTGAAACTGGCCACCCGTGCCGGATTCAAGCCGGATATCCGCCACTGCACGGATGATTACTGGGCCACGCAGAACCTGGTCGAGGTTGGTATGGGCGTCTCGCTGGTGCCGGCGCTCGATACGCATATCAACTTGCAGGGCGATCTGGTGGCCTGTCCCATTGCCGACGATTTTGCGGCGCGCGAGGTCGGCATCGTGACTCGTGCCGGCGACCATCGTCCCGCGCTTGGTTCATTGCTCGAGGAGCTCGAGCGCACGGCACTCAAATATTTGAGTGCCAAGTAGTCGGACAGCGATAAGCAAGCTTGCGAGCGCCATCACGATTTCGGGGAGCCAGACCGTTGAGCAGCCCTTCTGCACCGGGAACAATGACATGTTATGAGCATGAACAACGTTTCCCAGTCAACGACTTTGAGCAACGCAACCGCCGGCACCTCTTGCTTTGATGCCAATCACATCGACGTGACGACCATCGAGGATCTGGAGCAGGTCGGTTCGGATAAATGGACCCGTTACCCCGGCTGCATCGGCGCATTCATCGCCGAGATGGATTACGGTCTGGCACCGTGCGTGGCCGAAGCCATCGAAGAGGCTACTGAACGTGGCGCGCTCGGCTACATTCCCGACCCGTGGAAGAAGGAGGTCGCCCGCTCGTGCGCCGCATGGCAGCGCCGCTACGGCTGGGAGGTGGACCCAACGTGCATCCGCCCGGTGCCGGACGTGCTGGAGGCGTTCGAAGTGTTCCTGCGCGAGATCGTGCGCGCCGGTAACTCCATCGTGGTACCGACTCCGGCCTATATGCCGTTCCTAAGTGTGCCGCGTCTGTATGGCGTGGAGGTCCTTGAGATTCCGATGCTGTGCGCGGGCGCCGGCGAGAGCAGCGGGCGCAATGATGAATGGCTGTTCGATTTCGACGCCATTGAGCAGGCGTTCGCGAACGGCTGCCATGCCTTCGTGCTGTGCAACCCGCACAACCCGATCGGCAAGGTATTGACGCGCGAAGAAATGCTGCGATTGTCCGATCTGGCCGCCAAGTACGACGTGCGTATATTCTCCGATGAGATTCACGCGCCGTTCGTCTACCAAGGCCACACGCATGTGCCATTCGCCTCAATCAACCGGCAGACGGCCATGCAGGCTTTCACCTCCACTTCAGCCTCGAAGTCGTTCAACATTCCCGGCACCAAGTGCGCGCAGGTGATTCTCACCAATCCGGACGATCTGGAACTATGGATGAGGAACGCGGAATGGTCCGAGCACCAGACGGCCACCATCGGTGCCATAGCCACCACTGCGGCCTATGACGGCGGCGCGGCATGGTTCGAGGGCGTGATGGCATATATCGAGCGCAATATCGCGCTGGTCAACGAGCAGATGCGCACGAGATTCGCCAAGGTGCGCTATGTGGAGCCGCAGGGCACGTATATCGCGTGGCTGGATTTCTCGCCACTGGGCATCGGCGACCCGGCCAACTATTTCTTTAAGAAGGCCAACGTGGCGTTGACAGACGGCCGTGAATGCGGCGAGGTCGGGCGCGGTTGCGTGCGTATGAACTTCGCCATGCCCTACCCGCTACTGGAGGAATGCTTCGACCGCATGGCCGCCGCACTTGAGGCGGACGGGTTGTTGTAGAACAGAATTGCGGCTCCCCTCAAAGAGGGGAGCCGAGGAACGGCCGAATTAGTCGAAGTCGGCACCGAGGGCTTCGAGTTTGCCGCGGAAGTCGGCATAGCCTCGGTCGATCAGGCTGATGCCGTGCACGTCCGAGGGGCCTGACGCGGCCAAGGCCGCGATCAGATGGCTGAACCCACCACGCAGGTCCGGCACGTCGATGTCGCGTCCGGTCAGCGGGGTCGGTCCGAAGATCACGGCGGAATGCTTGTAGTTGCGCTGCCGGAAACGGCAGGGCAGCGAGCCCAAGCACTCGCGGTACAACTGGATGGTGGCACCCATCTCGACCAGCGGCTTGGTAAAGCCAAAGCGGTTCTCGTACACGGTCTCGTGCACAATCGACAGGCCATTGGCTTGCGTCAGAGCCACCACGAGCGGCTGCTGCCAGTCGGTCATGAACCCGGGATGCACGTCCGTCTCGATCGCCACGGGCTTCAAGTCCCCGCCCGGATGCCAGAAACGAATGCCCTTATCGGTCACTTCGAACTTGCCGCCCACCTTGCGGAACACGTTGAGGAACGTAATCATCTCCGGCTGGGTGGCACCCTTGACGAAAATGTCACCGTGCGTGGCGAGCGCGGCGGACGCCCAGGACGCGGCCTCGATACGGTCGGTCAGCGACGTGTGCGTGTAGCCTTGCAGCTCCTTGACGCCTTCAATGCGGAAGGTGCGGTCCACGTCCACGGAAATAATCGCGCCCATCTTCTGCAGCACGCACACCAAATCCATGATCTCGGGCTCGGTGGCCGCGCCCGACAGTTCGGTCTTGCCTTCGGCCAGCACGGCAGCCAGCAAAGTCTGCTCGGTGGCGCCCACGGACGGGTACGGCAGGTGAATCTTCGCGCCATGCAGGCCATTCGGAGCGGTGATGTGAATGCCGTCCTTATGTTCCTTGTCCACGGTGGCGCCGAGCTTGCGCAGCGTCTCCAGATGGAAGTCAATCGGACGTCCGCCAATCGCGCAGCCGCCCAACGCGGGAATGAACGCTTCACCCAAACGGTGCACGAGCGGGCCGGAAAACAGGATCGGGATGCGCGACGAACCGGACAGTGTATCCACGTCGGCCACATCGGCCAGCTGCACACGCGAGGCGTCGATGGTCACAATGCCGTTCGCACCGTCCACATCCACGTCCACGCCGTGCAGACGTAGCAAATCGGACACCACATGCACGTCACGAATCTCCGGCACGTTCTTCAGCACCGACTTGCCCGGTGCCAGCAACGCGGCGACCATCGCCTTGCTCACGAAGTTCTTCGCGCCACGCACCTTGATCGTGCCATTCAAAGGCTTGCCGCCCTCGACATGCAACACGTCATCCGGATTCTCAGCCACGCCACTCTCCTCAATCAATCAAGATTCAAAAAATGCTACCGTCCAGTTTGCCATAAGCCATGTGCCGACTCCGTGAAATGCACCCCAGCCGAACTTTGATCACCGTGCACAACGGATCCCATACCCCCCGTCGAATCAAACCGATAACGTGATCTTTCTCACATTTGCCGCCACGGCGTTCTCCATACTTCTACGCTACGATTCAGGGCAATGGCATCAGACGCCATGGCCACAAGCAAAGGAGCATTCATGACCACAGTCGCCGTCATCGGCTGCACGCACGCCGGCACGTTCGCCACCACCTCGATTCTCGCCGAGCACCCCGATTGGACCGTCCATGTTTTCGAGCGCAACGGTACGCTGTCCTTCCTCTCCTGCGGCATCGCCCTGTGGGTGGGCGACCACGTATCCGACCCGAAGAAAATGTTCTACTCCTCCCCTGCCGCTCTGGCCGAAGCCGGCGCGACCATGCATATGCGCACCGACGTGACGTCCGTGGACCTCGACGCCAGAACCCTCACCTACCGCGCGCTGGACGAGGCCGGAGACCCCGCCGAACAGACCCTCGCTTTCGACAAACTGGTCGTGACCACCGGCTCGCGCCCGGTCATCCCGCCGATCCCCGGCATCGACAGCCCGCATGTGCTGCTGTGCAAGAACTGGGATCACGCCATCGCCATCAAGGAAAAGGCGAAAACCGCCAAGTCGGCAGTGGTGATCGGGTCGGGCTATATCGGCGCGGAAATCGCCGAGCAGTTCAGCGTCACCGGCGTCAAGACCACGCTGGTCGACGGCCTTGATCGCCCGCTGGCCAATAATTTCGATAAGACCATCACCGATCAGGTGGCGGCCGCGTTCGAGGAGCACGGCGTCACGCTCGCGCTCGGCCAGAAGGTGGTCGAGTTCCGCGACAATGACGACGACACCGTCACTGTGGTCACCGAAAAGGGCGAGTACACGGCCGAAATGGCGATTCTGGCCGTCGGCTTCCTGCCGAACACCGACCTGCTCAAGGGCAAGGTGGACATGCTGCCGAACGGCGCGATCGTGGTCGACGACTACATGCAGGCGTCCGCGCCGGGCGTGTACGCCGCCGGCGACTCCGCCACCGTGTTCTACAACCCCACCGGCCAGCACGATTACATTCCGCTGGCCACCAACGCGGTGCGCCAGGGCCTGCTGGTGGGCCGCAACATCGAGACGCCGACCGTGAAGTACATGGGCACGCAGGCCACGTCCGCCGTGCAGCTGTACGATCTCTCGCTCGCCGCCTCCGGCCTGACCCGCGCCGGTGCCGAACGCCGCGGGCTCACGGTCCGCGAGACCTCGCTCACCGAGGATTATCGCCCGGACTTCATGCTCACCACCACCCCAGTCACGTCGATTCTGACCTGGGACCCGGAAACCCGCAAGGTCAAGGGCGGCCAGTTCTGTTCCAAGGCCGATATCTCCGGCGCGGCAAACGTGATTTCCATGGCGATTCAGGCCGGCTTCACCATCGACCAGCTCGCCAACGTGGACTTCCTGTTCCAGCCGAACTTCGACAAGCCGGTCTACTACGTCGGCGCCGTGGCCATGAAGGCGGCGGCCGAGTAAGACGGCTGTACCCACCGCAAAAAAGAAACCCCGGCGTGATGGGCGCCGGGGAGAGAAAGGAGAGAAGAAGAAAGAGGTTAAGTTATGCAGCTTGTTCGGCCGTGATTACATATAACAGCAACAGGTTCAATGCAACATGGGCACTGTCTGGGAATCGTCTGGGAATCACGGCCCGTACAGGCTGTTGCTTGTTTTTGGAGCCGATTTACCGGCTGGCCTTGATCTTGTGGGCCAGTTCGGCGTCCCACATCGCGCCGGTGGCGGACATCACCGAGTCCGCGCCGGCGTCACGGTACGCCTGGTAGTCGGCGGGCGAGACCACGCCGCCGACGCCGTTGATCGCGAAATCGAGCCCGAGCTTTTCACGAATCGCGGCCAGACGGGCGACCATGTCGAGGCCGGCGCCACGAATCGCATTGCCGCACACGCCTGAGCGATCGCGGCCCGCGCCGGGCAGGGCCTGATTGCCATTGGCATCGACCAGTTTGGCGGAAATCGTATTGATGGTGCTGAAGCCCTGCACGGTGCCGTGGCCCACGGTGGAACGCACCATAAGCTCCAGAGCGTCGTCGCTGGGGATGTAGGCGAGCTTGACCATCAGCGGGATGTCGCCGATCTCCTGCTTCACGGCCTCGGTGATGCGGCCCACGAGCAGCGGATTGTGGCATAGCAGGCGGTTGTGGCCCTCGTTGGGGCAGCTGGTGTTCATCACCATGAGCTTGGCACCGGTCTCCTTGACCAGGCGGGCGGTAGTGGCATGGTCGGCGATGTATTCCTCCTCGCTCATGCCCTCCACACGCGAGCCTTGGAAGCTCGGGACCAGCACTTGACCGGGACCGGCGGCCTCGATGGCGGCGCGCATGTCCGGCTGCCAGGCATCCGGGCTTTGCGAGGGCACGCCGAAGCTATTGGAGATGGAGATCGGAGTCTCGTAATTGGTGTCGGCGAGCACGCCCTCGTCCAGTTCGGCGCTGCCCGGCGTCAGTGAACCGTCCGCCGACTTGGGGTGTACGGCGAGCACGTTCGGGAACGGGTTGCAGCCCCAGGCGCGCGAACGCACGGTTTTGTAGGTCGCCAGATCGAAACCCATGCGGAAGGCGGCCGTGGTGAAGCGGCTGTTGAGCAGCGGGCCTGCGGGAATGCCGAAAGGCAGGTTGACCGGCTGGCCCAAAAAGGTGGCCAAGGCACCCTCGGAGGCACCCTCGCTGGTGGTTCCGGCGGCATCGGCACCGTTGCCATCCTTCAGCGCCTCGGCGAACGCGCCGAACGGCCCTTGCTCATAGTTGTCTTCGTAACTGCGGCTGACGTCGTAAAACGGCTCAAAATCACTCATGCTTCAACGATAAGCCAACCTGCATGCGTACACGCACACTCAACCCACCATCGCGCCGTCAAACGAAATAATGGCGAAAGCGGCATTGGCTACCACAAAGATGATGAACGTCGGAGCTGCCCAGCCAAAGTACGTGTCTGGAATACTACGATTCGTACGGTGATATTGGCGCAAACTTAAATAGTGCAAACACACCCTAGAAGAGATAGGAGGGAATGGCACTTTCTCGCGTTGTTGGTGGAAGTATTTGGGATGCTAAGCGAGTTGCCGCATTGGAACCAGACGATTGCGTGAAGTGACCCTATACGTAAAAGGTCTCACTGGCGAGAGCCAGTGAGACCTTTGTTTGATGCGATGCGAGCGACCCAATAATCTCAATCAGACACAGAGCCAACGGCCCTGGGCCTGCAATTATGGACTCGCCTTTCGGCGAGGCTCAATGCTGGCCTCGCTGCTGTCGCAGCTCGGCACAGGGCCTGCTGAAAGCCCACCGGGCTTTCAGCAGGCCGATCGCGGCTAAATAATGCCGCGATCGGCCAACGGCCCTGTCCAGTCTGCGTCCTCAGGCTCGCGGGCGGACTCGATTCTTTCTTCGGCCCAGTGTTTGGCGGGGATGGTCTTGGGCTTGAAGGGGAACTTTTCGGCGCGCATCTTTTCGTAGGCGGCGATGTCGTCCTCGTGCTGCAGCGTCAGATCGATATCGTCGTAGCCGTTCATCAGACGCCAACGCACGTAATCGTTGACCTCGAACGGCAGGGTCACGTCGCCGCAAGTGACAGTGCGGGTCTCCAGCGAGACAGTCATCTCACGACCAGGCTCTTCCTCCAGTAGCTTCCACAGGAGTTCGACGGACTCCTGCGGCATAATCGCGGCCAGCACGCCGTTCTTGGCGGTGTTGCCGTAGAAGATGTCGGCGAAGCTCGGCGCGATGACCACGCGGAAACCGTAATCGTGCAGCGCCCACACGGCGTGCTCGCGGGAGGAGCCGATGCCGAATTCAGGGCCGGCGACCAGAATCTGGCCCTTACCGGCGTATTCCGGCTTGTTGAGCACGAAGTTCGGGTCTCGGCGCCATGCGTAGAACAGGGCGTCATCGAAGCCGGACTTGGTCACGCGCTTCAAGAACACAGCGGGAATGATCTGGTCGGTATCGACGTTGGAGCGGCGCAGCGGCACGCCCACGCCGGTCAGTGTGGTGAGTTTTTCCATAACAATTTTCCTTTCGGGGATCTCTCCCCCAGTCAGTCTTCGACTGACAGCCCCTCGTCAGAGGGGGCTCACGTGTATTGACTCAGAGATCGGCGGGAGACGAGATTGTGCCGCGGATGGCGGTGGCGGCGGCTACGGCCGGCGACGCCAGATGCGTGCGCGAGCCCTTGCCTTGGCGGCCCTCGAAGTTACGGTTCGAAGTGGAAATCGAGCGCTCGTTCGGCACCAGCTTGTCCGGGTTCATGCCCAGGCACATCGAGCAGCCGGCGTTACGCCATTCGGCGCCAAAGTCCTTGAACACCTTATCGAGGCCTTCCTTCTCCGCCTGCAAACGCACGCGGGAGGAGGCCGGCACCACCAGCACGCGGTGGATGTTCTCGGCCTTGCGGTGGCCCTTCATAATCGCGGCGGCCTGGCGCAAATCGTCGATACGACCGTTGGTGCACGAACCAATGAACACGGTGTCCACGGCGATGTCCTTGATCGGCATGCCTGGCTTCAAACCCATGTATGCAATCGCACGTTCGGCGGCGGCGCGCTTGGTGGCGTCGGCGATCTTGCCCGGCTCCGGCACGGAGGCGGTGATCGGCAGACCTTGGCCGGGGTTGGTGCCCCACGTCACATATGGACCGAGCTTGGTGGCGTCAATATCCACCACCTTGTCGAATACGGCATCGTCATCGGTCTTCAGCGTCTTCCAGTACGCCACGGCCTGATCCCACAGCTCGCCTTCCGGCGCGTGCGGACGGCCCTTCAGGTACTCGAACGTGGTCTCGTCCGGCGCGATCATGCCGGCACGCGCACCGGCCTCGATGGACATGTTGCACACGGTCATACGTTCGTCCATGGTGAGGTTGCGAATCGCCTCACCACGGTATTCGATCACGTAACCCTGGCCGCCGCCGGTGCCGATCTTGGCGATGATCGCCAGAATGATGTCCTTGGCCGTCGCGTCCGCGGGCAGCTTGCCGTTGACGTTGACGGCCATGGTCTTGAACGGCTTCAGAGACAGCGTCTGTGTGGCCATCACGTGTTCGACTTCGGAAGTGCCGATGCCGAACGCCAGCGCGCCGAACGCGCCGTGCGTCGACGTATGCGAATCACCGCACACGATGGTCATGCCCGGCTGGGTCAGGCCCAGAATCGGGGCGAACGCGTGGACGATGCCCTGATCGGCGTCGCCCAGCGGGTGCAGGCGCACGCCGAACTCCTTGCAGTTCTTCTCCAAAGTCGTCAACTGCAACGCGCTCGTCTCATCCGGGTTCGGGCGATCGATATCAACGGTCGGCGTGTTGTGATCCTCGGTGGCAATGAGCTGATCCACGTGACGCGGCTTGCGGCCGGCCAAGCGCAGGCCCTCAAACGCCTGCGGGCTGGTGACCTCATGCATGAGCATCAGATCGATGTACAGCAAATCAGGGGCTCCGTCGCTGCCCTTGCGCACCAGATGATCGGCCCAGACCTTCTCGGCCAGTGTCGTTCCCATAGTGATTCCTCCAAAAAATTCCGCGCGAGGTATTGTGTTCGCGCCTTGTTCGTGGTATTAGCCTATGTGCTTGCGATGGGCCCGGCCATGAGCATGCCGGATATTGAGATACGGTCAAATGATGGCCTCAATATGACTCGGACCCGACTCGAACATGACCTAGTCATGACTCGGTTCCGCTCCAGACATGTCTCTTCGGCATCCACGAACGCCCTTTCAACTTCATGGCCACCCTGTGAGACACTTCCCCGATTTGCCATTTCACTATGTGAGATGGCATAATCGCCCTTATTATGACTGATTCCCGGGAAGAACCATTGAACAACAGCTTGACCAAGTCCGAGCCGGTTGAAGACACCACCGCCAAGGACGATGGGGAAATCCATTCCGGCGTTGGCGTCCTTGATAAAACTGTAAAGATTCTTGACGCACTGGAATCCGGCCCGTCTACGCTGGGCCAGCTTGTGGCCGCCACCGGTCTCGCTCGACCGACCGCACATCGTTTGGCTATTGCACTGGAACGCCACCGTTTCGTACTGCGCGACCAGCATGGCCGATTCGTACTCGGCTCCCGTTTCGCCGAACTTGCCGCCGCAGCAGGCGAGGATCGTCTGCTGACCGCCGCCGGCCCGATCCTGCAGACCCTGCTCGATCGCACTGGCGAGTCTGCGCAGATTTACCGCCGCCAAGGCGATCAGCGCGTGTGCATCGCCGCTGTGGAACGCACCTCCGGCCTACGTGATTCCATTCCGGTGGGTGCCATGCTGTCGATGGAAGCCGGTTCCGCCGCCCAGATTCTTCTGGCTTGGGAGGATTCCGACCGTCTGCACCAGGGATTGCGCCACGCCAAGTTCACCGCCACCAAGCTGGCCGCCGTACGCAAGCGCGGCTGGTCCGAGTCCGTGAACGAGCGCGAAGAGGGCGTGTGCTCGATTTCCGCCCCGATCCGCAACGCCTCCGGCCAGGTCATCGCCGCCATCTCGATTTCTGGGCCGACCGGCCGCATGGGCGCCGCTCCCGGACGCCGCTATGCGCCGCTGGTGATGGCCGCCGGCAAGTACCTCACCGAGGCACTGGTCAAAGCCGTTCGCTGAAACATACCAGTCAATCCAACCGATAGCCCAACCGGCAGAAATCCCGCGAGGTATCCGTCGAGACGCGGGATTTCTGCCACTAATACACAGCGGAAGGCCCCCGAAACCCCGAATACTTCGCGCCGCTTCCCGCCTCTATCAGGAACAGTTACCTGAATAAACCGGACAGTTGACTCCATAGCGACGGCTTGCGCAGCAAATCATCGCCCTCACCCTCGCCAGGCGTGGTCTGGTTCACCGCATAGGTGTAGGCGCGTTTGGAACTGGGCTTGCCCACCAGTTCGCCAAACTCCAGCAATTGCGTACGCGGCTCGTAAGGGTGACGGATATCAAATTCGATCAATCGCGTGGCACGTTTGGCCGGAGCCGGTCCGTACGTATTGAATCCGCAGGTTGGCGTAGCGATAAGCAACAGACCCTCATGTTCGCCGACGAAACCGTTGCGATGATCATGACCAGCTACGACGCCGAAATACCCCTCGCGCAGCAATTCGAATTCGCCTGACGTATCAGGGCAGGATATGCCTTCTCCCAAATATCCGCCGGGCTGGGTTTGCAATTCGTCCAGCACGTAGTAGGTATCGGCGTGCGAACGATAGCCCTGCATGGCAAACGCCGCGTTGGCCGCCACCGGCTTCAGCACGTTGTAATACTCGGGCATCGGCATGTGCTGGAACACCATTGATTTCGCACCGATACGGTCGGGCACGGCGTTCAGGAAGGCGAGCGCTGCGGGCGATGGTGCGCCGAAGCCGCCGCCATGCACGTAATCGCCGGAGTCAAGAATGACCAGACCCAGCACATTGCGCGTATGGTCAACGTCCATAACCGGCAGCGCGAAGGTGCCTGGTTCACCGGAACCCACTGCGGATGCGGGGGAAGACACAGCAGAAGGCACAACAGCATCGGCACCAGCATCGTCAACGACGCCCAACGTATCAGCCTTCGCGGTAATCCCCGCACCGGAGCCAGTGGCACCAGACGGCGTCTGCACAGCGCCACCCGCTCCACAGGTATATGCAATCTGGTTCGGCAAGGTCTCACTCGGCGGATTGACACAACCGGGGAACTCACGATAGATACCGTCCAGTTCCGCATTGCTTAGCCCGCATTGGAAATCATGGTTGCCATACGTCACAGCCCACGGAATGCCGCGCGCCGCCAACGGCTCAGTGAACTGGCCAATGGCCTTGCGCACCAGCGCTCGGGTATGGTTCAGCGCGGATTCGGCAATAGGTTCGTCACACCAGCGACGTTTACGGAATGAATCGGCGAACGCCGGATCGTAGCCGGCGATCTGGTTGCCGGAGAAAATCACCAGATCAGGCCGTGTGGCATCAAGGCTGGCCTCAATCAGGGTGATGGTGTCTTTGGAGACTTTCGGCCCATCCTGAATGTCGGCAATCTGCAGCACGCGGAACTTGCCGGAATAGTGGAATTGCAGTCGTCCGAGACGCGCAGAGATAGAGACCGGACGGCCGTCTTCGGCATCGGCCGGCTTGATACGAGGTTTCGACGACATCCCCTCTGGCGTACGCTGTGTTTCCGTCATGCCCTCCACTGTACACACAAACGAAAAGGCCCGCCGGAGCGGGCCTTTTCTACAAGTTCAACTACTGGAGCAGAATCTCTGCACAACATCATCGTTGTAACGGTAAGTCTTTCCAATGCCCGTCCAACGTAACAGTCCTCGTGACCATACACTATTTGTGGGCTCTGCTCTGTTCAGTTGTTCTTGTACCTCATAATCTATTCATCACTCCCGTTTCTCGCAACCTGCAGAGAGTCGTTGTGCGTTTTTTATCACAACTGTTCAATCGCACTTTCTGGCTATCGGAAAACGAGCTGAACCGTTCACATCGAACCCGTCCGATGTTCGATTTCGTTCGTTTCACCGCCGCTCACGGCGTGTCGCGAGCGACGCTAGCACACTCAAAACCAACCAACACCGAACTAACATGAACACCCGTTGAATTCTGGCGCGTTCAGTCGTTTTCCGGCCACGCCAAAGCTTACGATATAAGCTATGGCACAGATATTTGACGCACCCTCGAAGGCAATTCTGCGCAGCCAAATCGCAGAGCATATTGCCGAAAACGACAACAACGACCGCCGCGTCGATCAGGAAGGCGAGGCACCGCTGCCCAAGGACCGTTTCTTCGACCGCGAGCTCAGCTGGCTCAAGTTCAACCAGCGCGTGCTCGAATGTGCGGAGAACGAAGACATGCCCCTGCTCGAGCGCGCCAACTTCGCCGCGATCTTCGCCTCGAACCTTGACGAGTTCTTCATGGTCCGCGTCGCCGGCCTGAAGCGCCGTATCGACTCGGGCATCGCCGTGCCGTCTGCCGCCGGCCTGAGCCCGCGTCAGCAGCTGCGCGCGATCAGCGAGACCGCACACCGTCTGCAAGACGAGCACGCACATTACACGATCGACACCATTCTGCCGGAATTGGAGAAGGAGCGCATCGTCCTGCTGACGTGGGACAAGCTCACATCCTCCGAGCAGGAGCGCCTCTCGCGCTACTACCGCCAGCAGGTGTTCCCGGTCCTGACGCCGCTCGCCGTGGATCCGGCCCACCCGTTCCCCTACATTTCCGGCGGTTCCATCAACCTGGCCGTGATTGTGGAGAACCCGGCCTCCGGCAAGTCGCACTTCGCCCGCGTCAAGATCCCGGGCAACCTGCCGCGCCTGGTGCCGGTGGACGACATGACCGATGAGGAGTCCAAGGACGAGCGTTACGGCTTCATCGCCATGGAAAAGCTCATCGCCGCGCATCTGGAATCCCTGTTCCCGGGCATGATCATCAAGGAGGCCCGCTCCTTCCGCGTGACTCGTAACGAGGACATCGACGTGGAAGAGGATGACGCCGAGAACCTGCTCAACGCCATGGAGAAGGAGCTGCTGCGCCGCCGCTTCGGACCGCCGATCCGCCTGGAGATCACGGACACCACGAGCCCCTTCCTCTCCCAGCTGCTCGCCGACCAGCTCGGCGTGAGCCAGGACGAGGTATACCGTCTGCCCAGCCCGCTGGACCTGACCGTGCTCTTTGAGCTCGGCAGCGTGGACCGCCCGGACCTGAAGAACCGTCCGTTCGTGCCGACCACGAACCGTCAGATCGCCGAGGTCGAGTCCTCCCGCGCACAGGATATTTTCGCCGCCATCCGCGAGCGCGACATCCTGCTGCATCACCCCTATGACTCCTTCTCCACTTCCGTGCAGGCCTTCCTTGCGCAGGCCGCCGCGGACCCGAAGGTGCTGGCCATCAAGCAGACCCTGTACCGCACCAGCTCCAACTCGCCGATCATCGACGCCCTGATCGACGCCGCTCATGCCGGCAAGCAGGTGCTGGCTTTGGTGGAAATCAAGGCTCGTTTCGACGAGGACGCCAACATCGCGTGGGCCCGCAAGCTCGAACGCGCCGGCGTGCACGTGGTGTACGGCATCGTGGGCTTGAAGACCCACTGCAAGCTCATCGAAGTCGTGCGTCAGGAAGCGGACGGTCTACGCCGCTACTGCCACGTAGGCACCGGTAACTACAACCCGAAGACCGCGCGACTGTACACCGATCTGGGTCTGCTGACCTGCGACCCGGTGGTCGGCCAGGATCTGACTCGTCTGTTCAACCAGCTCTCCGGTTACGCGCCGAAGTCCAGCTTCCACCGTCTGCTGGTGGCCCCGCGCACCGTGCGCACCGGTCTGATCCAGCGCATCCGCCGCGAGGAGGACGCCGCCCGCGCCGGCAAGGAGGCCTGGATCAAGATCAAGGTCAACTCCATCGTGGACGAGAAGACCATCGACGCCCTGTACCGTGCCTCTCAGGCCGGCGTGAAGATCGACATCGTCGAACGCGGCATCTGCGCTCTGAAGCCCGGCGTTCCCGGCCTGTCCGAGAACATCCGCGTGCGTTCGATTCTCGGCCGCTTCCTGGAGCACTCCCGCATCTACGCCTTCTGCAACGCGGACGGCCCGCAGATCGGCGAGGGTCCGGCTTCCGGCCCGGAGGTCTACATCGGTTCGGCTGACCTCATGCACCGTAACCTTGACCGCCGTGTGGAGGCTCTGGTGCGTGTCACCGCCCCGGAGCAGGTCGACGGGCTCATCAAGTACGTGGACCTGCAGATGGCCGACTCCACCATGAGCTGGCACATGCAGCCCGACGGCACGTATGTGCTGCACACCAAGGACGACGAGGGCCGCCCGCTGGTCGACAGTCAGGAATATCTGATTCGCAAGCACCAGCGCCGCCCCAATTCGCACAACTGATTTCATTCGATGCTCCCTGTCAGCACGAGCTGACTGAGGGTGGTTACGATGCCCGGCTCCTCTTTCGAGAGGATGCCGGGCATCGTTGTTCAGCGCGCAAAAACTACGTAGCAGCGGTCCAACGTGACCTACAATACAAGAGATGGGTACGAACAGTATGAGACGAATCGTGGAAGCCGCCGGCGGTATTCTGTACCGGTGGAAGGATGATGCCGAGCCGACGCAGGCATCGTCTCCATCAGCGAAATCCAATATTGCCACCGATGGCACCATCATCGCGAATACCGCGGATTCTGACGGCAAGGCCACGGCAGCACACGGCGCATCGGACGCGGCTTCCACCCCGGACCCGGCGCAGGCCGACAGCCCGGCCGCGGTGGACAACGTACTCAACCGCATCGAACTGTGCGTCGTGCATCGCCCGAAATACGACGACTGGAGCTGGCCGAAAGGCAAGGTCGACCCGAACGAATCGCACCGGCATGCCGCCGTACGCGAGATCGGCGAGGAATCGGGCCTGTCCGTGGAACTTGGCCCCTATCTGGGCGACATCGAGTACCCGCTGTCCGAAGAAGGCAGCAAACAGCGCCATACCAAGGATCGGTCGGCGGATACCAAGCATATCCAGTTCTGGATGGCCACGCCGATCAGCGCCATCGACAACCTGCGGCGCACCCATGCGTTTGGCCCGGTGCATCGGGCGGACATCGGCGAAATCGACGAAGTTTTGTGGCTGACGCCGGCCGAGGCCCGCAAGAAGCTCAGCCATTCCACCGATAAGGACATCCTCGCGCTATTCGTTGACCGGGTGCAGGAGGGCGCGCTTGACGCCGTGCCGGTGATTATCGTGCGCCACGGCAAAGCGGAAGCGCGCAAGCTGTGGAAGGGTTCGGACGCGAACCGTCCGATCACGCCGCGCGGCGCGGCTGCGGCATACGCGCTGAACCGCGAGCTGGCGTGTTTCAATCCGACCCGACTGGCCACGTCGCCTTGGGTGCGCTGCCAGGAGACGTTGGAGATGTTCGCGTGGCAGACCGGACGAGACATGGTTCATCTCGATCCGCTCACCGAAGATGCATACGCCGCTGCGCCGGACACCGCATGGGAGTGTCTACTCAGCGAAATCGAGTTCGCACTTGAGCGCCGTCAGCCCATAGCGATATGCATGCACCGGCCGGTGATTGGTGGTATGTTCGGACACCTGCGCAGCATGTGCGTTGCGCCGTCTCTGAGCAAACGCCTGATCGCCAAGACACCGTTCATGCCGACCGGCACGGCGGTGGCGCTGTTCGTCACTCCGACGCCTCATGGTCCCAAAATCATCGATATTCAGAAGGTTCAACCGCTTGTCTACTAGACCCGCATTTCCTGATTCATCCAACTCCTCGGCCGCTGCCGCTGCAGCTCATGCCGCGCACAATGGTGCCGCCGGCAGTCTGGGCCCGGGCTTCGGCTCGTTGCGTGCGGCCGGAGCGGCATTCGGACCTGCTCGCATGGGTTCTTCACGCCCCTCGCGCCCGGCTCAGCTCGACCCGGCTGTGGCCGATGGATTGGCCGGTGGCATGGACCCGCAGGCGTTGAGCGAGATGAGTCATCTGTCTGCTGCCGCATTGCTGGATCGTGTGCGCCATAGCGAAGACCCGGCGGTTGTTGAGCGGGTGCTCACGTTGGTGGAGACGGTCGGCGTGGATGAAATCGCCGAACTATGGAGCGATACCGAGCCGGATTCGCTGCCTGGTGTGCTGTGGCGACTGTATATGTTGCGTACGTGGATGCGATCGAATCGCGACTCGATCGCGCATCTGTGGCGCTTGGGTGAGCCGGTGGCCACTACCGCCTCCGCCATCGCCGGCGTGGATCAGGCTCCCAGTGAAGATGACATCGTGCGATTGGCCGATTCGATTCTCTCCGGTGCTTTTGTGGGCGATTTTGCCGTGGCGCTTGAGCGTGCGGCGGCGTTTACCGATGTGGTGGCGTTGGGCTTGCGCGTGGAGGCGCGGCGCATGGTGACCCGGGCCGAGGCCAACGGCGGCTTCTCCTCGGATGCCGATGAGAAGGCCGTGCGCACCAAAGCCACCCGCCTTATGCACACCGCCGGCAGCCTCATGGCCACCGCCAAGGATTTCCAACACGGTGCCAACCTCTGGCGTCGCGGACGGTTGGAGTAACCCCGCTCCAGGCTCCCTCTGATGAGGGAGCTGTCACGGGCGATGCCCATGACTGAGGGAGAAACCCACCAACCGCACCCCAACAATCAGCTACCAGCCAACACCACACCTCCCCCGGCGCGGCGAGCCCCATCGCAAGCTATACTGAGTATCCGCGTCGGACCGTGCTTAAGCCCCGGGCTCCATTTTTTGCCGCCGCGAGCGGCCCTTGCGCCGACAGGCGCTTTCGCGGTTCGGCGCTTCTTTTCTTTTACCAGATTCACGCCCCGAGCGTTGCGATGGGCACGACCAGTATGCCGTCATTGCGGCGATAGGCCTTCCCACCTCGGCCGGTAAGGAACATCATGAATTCGGGGTCTCGGACCTGAGCCATGGGATTGCCGCAGATTTTGTTGCGGAAGGATTTGAGCTTATCCGCATTGTCATCGTTCACCTTAAGGTCACTGAGTTTTATTTCGATGGCACCCCACCTGCCGTCAGACAACTCGATAATGACATCAACTTCAAGCCCCTTGTCATCGCGGTAATACGCAATGCGATTCCCGGCACCCGGCATAGCCGACAGATATACATTCAAATCACGAATGCACAGCGTTTCAAACAGATCGCCGAGCGTCTGTGTATCGCGCATCAGAGTATTCGGCGCGGCACCTAAAACCGCAGCAGGCAACGAAGGATCCACGAAATATCGCTTGGGCTTGGTTCGCACACGACTCTTTGCGCGGAGTGGCGGTTCCCAACCCTCCAAATCCGTCAGAAGGTACAAGTCCTTGAACATTTCCAAATAGCTCTTCACCGTCTGCGTATCCGGCTCACGCCGCTCATCGCCATATGCCATATCCGCAGCCAGCGTCGCATATTTTGGTGCCTGCGAGATGTTCACGGCAAGAGCTCGCATCAAAGCTCGTGCAGTTTCAGGATTCTTCTTCATCTTCGGCACGCTGATATCCAGCACACTTGCGATATATTCGCCCGGGATTTCCAAGGCGAATTCATCGTCTAGCTCAAGATTCGCGGGCCATCCGCCACGGCAACACCATCTGGCGATGTCTTCGATACTCGTATTGCATTCGGCAGGCTCGAATTTCCCCTCGAACAAATCGGATAGGCTGACCGCGCCCGTGGATTCTCCGGATTCAGCCAAGCTCATGGGCCACATGCGCAGACGAGCAATGCGACCAGTGCCGCTGTGATGAATGGCGTCACGATCCTTTGGAATAGCCGAACCTGTAAGAATCAGCTGCCCCTTGCGGTTCGCATTGTCATCTATATGGCGACGAGCGGCATCCCAAATTTGCGGTACATCTTGCCATTCGTCCACCAGATGGGGCTCCTCCCCCATCAGCACCAATGCAGGATCGGTTTGGGCGGCCGCGAAAACTGCCACATCATCCAGACGATCAACGCTTCGAGACCGGGAGAGCGCGGTCCATGTCTTGCCGCACCATTTCGGCCCAACGATTTCCACCGCACCGAACGCCTTGAGCAGTTTACTTAATCTGCTATCTACCACGCGTGAACGATAATCAGGCCTGGTCAAGGTACCATCGCGACCACTCAAATCGTTCATATTGCAGCCTTTCCCAGTTCTATCGTTCTAACAATATAGATTTTACACCAGTTTCATTCCCGATTTTACACCTATCTCATTCCCGGTTTTACACCAGTTTCATTCCCTGTTTTACACCGTGTTGTTTTTTACGCTTTACCCTCTCAGAGGTATCAGAGGCAGATCTCGGCACGGACAGGGCATTGTCCTGCTGCAACTGGCCTATCGCAGCAAAAAGTCGAATCACCCACAAATCCAATCCGATAAGCAAGCCGCGCCATTACCAATTCGGCAGGTCGGCAAACTTGGACTAGGCTGGGAATCATGGAACTCCATGTTTTGAATCATCCGCTGGTCGAGCACAAGCTCACCGTGCTGCGCGACAAGAACACCCCCTCCTCCACCTTCCGCGAGCTCGTCTCCGAACTCGTGATGCTTGAGGCCTACGAGGCCACCCGCAACCTGTCCGTGGTGGCCGCGCCGATCGAGACGCCGGTCGCCCCGATGACCGGCAAGAAGCTCGCCTCCCCGCGCCCGATCATCGTGCCGGTGCTGCGCGCTGGCTTGGGCATGCTCGACGGCATGACCCGCCTGATTCCGACTGCTGAAGTCGGCTTCCTGGGCATGAAGCGCGACGAGGAGCACCCCACCCAGCAGGTGACGTACGCGAACCGTCTGCCCGAGGACCTGTCCGGCCGCCAGTGCTTCCTCATCGACCCGATGCTCGCCACCGGCGGAACGCTGGTCGCCGCCACGCACTACCTGGCCGAGCGCGGCGCCAAGGACGTGACCGCGATCAACATCATCGCGGCCCCCGAAGGCATCAAGTACGTCGAGGAGCACATCGACCCGTCCATCGACTTCAAGGTCGTGGTGTGCGCGGTCGACGAACGTCTTAACGACAAGTGCTACATCGTGCCGGGACTCGGCGACGCCGGTGACCGTCTCTATGGCGTAATTGACTGATTTCCCTGGCTCCCCTCCCCGAGGGGAGCCAGCATAACGGAACATCTATGCAAATCGACATTATTGCGCCGGGGCGCGTGAAGGAGCGTTACCTTCGCGACGCCATTGACGAGTATTCCAAGCGACTTTCGCGCTACTGCAAGCTCAACATCATTGAAGTGGCAGATGAGAAAACGCCTGACCATGCCTCCGAAGGCGTTGACCGACAGATCAAGGCCAAAGAAGGCGAACGCATCGCCAAGCATCTGAAGGACGGCGCGTTTGTTATTGCCCTTGCCATCAATGGCAAGCAGCTGTCCAGTGAAGAGTTGGCCGCCAAAATCAACGACCTTGGATTGCGTGGCACCAGCCATATTCAGCTGGTCATCGGCGGTTCAATCGGCCTTGACGACGCGATTCTGCGTCGTGCTGATTTTCTGCTGAGTTTCTCGAAGATGACGTTCCCGCATCAGCTTATGCGCGTGATTCTGCTGGAGCAGATCTATCGCGCTTATAAAATCAACGCTGGCGAGCCGTATCACAAGTAAAACGCCATACCTCATGGGGCGGGAAATCCCCCATGGGGCGGTAATTGCCCCATGGGGCCGTAAAACCCTCATGGGGCGGTATGCCAAAATGGCTTAATTCCGCGGTTTCACATATTCTTCAAACCGCCCCATGGGCAAGTTACCGCCCGATGAGCCTGTAACCGCCCCATGGGCGCATCAATAACGCCCTCAACCTCACACTGCGTCGGGGACGAACGCTTCGAAGATGTGGCGGTCGAAGTAGGGGGCGCACTGGGCGAGTTCATCGCTGTTGCGCACGGTCCATGAAACCGGCATCGCACCCATCGAACGAGCGAGCTTGACTTGCGGCGAAGCGCCACCGGTCCAGTCATAAGCCACGAAATCAGGACGAGACAGCCAGTCGAACGCCAGTAAGCCGGCGGCCCATTCAGCCGCACCATTCTTGCTCAGCTTCGCCGGCCAGCTCAGCTGACCGCGGCACACCTCAGGGTGATGCTCCTTGTACCAATTCACCGCGCCCGGGTGGAAGGATTCGATCACGTACGGGCCGTCATACGCCTCAAGCAAGGCATGGCCCTTTTCCATGAGCTCTTCGCTACGCTCATCCCAAGCCCTGTTGTTGCTGAACTTGTATTCCACAATCAGCGGAGCCCGGCCGGCCACCACGTCCAGCACATCGGAGAACAGCGGCACATGCTGGTAGTACCCCTTCGGCGCGGCGGACGGCGTGACCACCAGCGGCGGGTTCGCGTCGGCACCCGGCAACGGTTCGGCCTTCAAATCGCCTGACTCGCCGTTCGGGAAGAGCGGAATACGGGTGAGTTCGTCGTAAGTCAGGTCTTCGATGCGGCGCGGATCGCCGGCCACGCGCAACAAATCGGCGTCATGGACCACGACCACTTGGCCGTCGAGCGTAAGCTGCACGTCGAGTTCGATGCCATAGCCAGCCTCGCAGGCGGCGGCGAACGCGGCCAGCGAGTTTTCGGGAGCAATCGGACCGGTCATATCCGCACTGCCGTAGCCGGCCTTGACAGCCATGCGACGGGCAAGCGACACATAATCATCGTTTTCGGCGATGGATCGCTCAGTGGTATCGGCTTGGGCGCTAACCGGATTATCCCCACCATAATCAGCGATATCGGTATAGCCGACCAAACCAGAACCCGCATCATGCAAGCCACGATGGGCATACCATACCTCCGGAATGGAGGGCACGAAATTACGACGCTTGTCATTGAACGTGCGCGGGGCCACGGCCCACACGGCAGCACCGGCGGCGGCCACGCCTGCCAGCGCCACGTTTCTCCAGAGCTTCGACGACATTGGAATCCTTCCTGTTGGGCTGCCTCTAGCCTAACGCTTCTGCCAGCCATTGTGGAGTGGTTGGATCATCCGGTTTCAGCGCGCGGTCCAGGTGGTTGGCGCGCAGTGGCTCCCAGCTGAAATCTGCCAGCAGATCGGCGGGTTTGCAAGGAATTGGAGTGGGTTGCAGACGCAGCAGCCAGGCGCAGTATCCGATGATTTGCTCGGGGGTTACGTTGCGGGCGCGCAAGGCTCCCATATCCAGCGAACGTTCGCGCTTGGCTAAACGCCGGCCGGCCGCATTGTCGATAAGCGGCAGGTGCGCATACTCGGGGTGCTCGGCGAGAGGCTTTTCCGTGTTGCCGCATTCCGGCTCAAAGCCGCCAGCCAACAGACACTGGCGAATCCACATTTGCAGCGCGGTGGAGCGCAGCAGATCACGGCCGCGCACGATATCATCAACACCCATATCGAGGTCATCCACGACCACGACCAGTTGATAGCCGAACAGTCCATCGGCTCGGCGAATCACGGAATCGCCTACCTCGCGGGCCAAATCGTAGTGCTGTGGACTATAGACACGGTCGTTAAAGCATGCGACACCATCAACGATTCCGGCATCGCCCTGCTGTTCCGGCGGCACGGCTCCCGACAGCGCAGCGGAATCGTCAGGCACTGTACGTTGCTTTTCTCCCGCTGCCGGTTTCGGCATGGCGATACGGATGGAATGCTGGTCGCCGCGAACCAAACGGGCACGGACCTCGTCGGGATGGTCGTGCAGCAGGCGGCGGCACGTGCCGGGGTACACCATGAAGCCGTCGCCCTCGTTGGGGGCCGAGGCGGCGCGAATGTCGGCACGCGAGCAGAAACAGGGGTACAGCACACCTTGCGAGCGCAGGCATTCGAGAGCGTATTCGTATCGTTCAGTGCGCTGGGATTGGAACATCGGTTCGCCATCCCAGTCGAGGCCGAGCCAATGCAGGTCATCCATCATGAGCTGGTCCGCACCGGCGACCACACGCGGCTTGTCCACGTCCTCGATACGCATCAGCATGCGGTCGCCACGCGAGCGGGCCGAAAGCCATGCACCCAACATGGCGTACACGTTGCCGATATGCATGCGCCCCGACGGCGTCGGCGCGAATCGTCCAGTCACTGGCCCTCCTCGTATGAAGTTCAGCACCATGGTAGCGAAAAGGCTCTCCTCCTCAGAGGAGAGCCAATATAGTGAAGCTCGCCAGCCCGAACTCCCCTCAGTCAGCTTCGCTGACAGCTTTGCTCAGAGAGGGGAGCCAGTGATTGTCACTTGTCTTCGGTGACGTTGTCCACGCTCACGTCCGGATTGTCGGAGACAATCTGGTCGCTCGCCCAAGCGGAGAGCTCCAGATGTTCGCCGCCGGTCTGGTCGACGAGCACGGTGTCACCGTCGTGGACCTTGCCGGCCAGCAGCATACGGGCCAGCTGGTCGCCCACTTCGGTCTGCACCAGGCGGCGCAGCGGACGAGCGCCATAAGCCGGGTCGTAACCGGTGTTGGCCAGCCATTCGCGAGCCGAGTCGGTGACGTCCAGCGTGATGCGGCGATCGGTCAGACGCTGGGACACGCCAGCCACCTGGATATCCACGATGCCGCCAAGCTCCTCGCGCGTAAGCGGGTGGAACATGACGATGTCGTCCAGACGGTTCAGGAACTCCGGCTTGAAGTTCATGTGGACAGCGTCCATCACGGCCTTTTTCTTGGCGTCGGCGTCCATGTCCTCGTTCACGAGGAACTGCGAGCCGAGGTTAGAGGTCATGATCAGGATCGTGTTCTTGAAGTCCACGGTCCTTCCCTGGCCATCGGTCAGGCGACCATCGTCAAGTACCTGCAGCAGCACGTCGAAGATCTCCGGGTTGGCCTTCTCGACCTCGTCGAACAGCACCACGGAATACGGGCGACGGCGCACGGCCTCGGTCAGCTGGCCGCCCTGCTCGTAGCCCACGTAGCCCGGCGCCGCGCCAATCAGGCGCGAGACCGAAGCCTTCTCCATGTATTCGGACATGTCGATGCGGACCATGGCCTTCTCGTCGTCGAACAGGAAGTCGGCGAGCGCCTTGGCCAGTTCGGTCTTGCCCACACCGGTGGGGCCGAGGAACAGGAACGATCCGGTCGGACGGTTCGGGTCGGAGATGCCGGCACGCGAACGGCGCACCGCGTCGGACACGGCGGCGATGGCTTCCTTCTGGCCGATCACACGCTTGCCGAGGTAGTCCTCCATGTGCAGCAGCTTCTCGTTTTCGCCCTGCATCAGGCGGCCGACGGGAATGCCGGTCCAGTCGGAGACGATCTCGGCCACCGAGTCGGCGTCCACACGGTCCGGGACCATCGGCTCATCGGCCGGGTTGGCCGCGCCGGCATCGGCAGATTCGGCATCCGCGCTTTCCGCGGCGGCGAGTTCCTTCTGAATGGACGGAATCTCTCCGTACAGAATCTTCGAGGCCTCCGCCAAGTTGCCTTCACGGGTATACTTATCCGCCTGCACGCGCAGGTCATCGAGCTTGGCACGCAGGTCGCCGACCTTGTTGTGGCCGGCCTGTTCCGCATCCCAACGCGCCTTGAGGCCGCTGAGCTTCTCACGGGTGTCCGCGAGTTCGGCTTGCAGCTTGCCCAGACGCTCCTTGGATGCAGGATCCTCGGCCTTCTTGAGCTGCATTTCCTCCATTTCAAGACGGGTCACCTTGCGCTGCAGTTCATCGATCTCCTCAGGCGAGGAGTCGAGCTCCATACGCAGGTGAGCGGCCGCCTCATCGACCAGGTCGATGGCCTTGTCCGGCAGCTGACGGCCTGAGATGTACCGGTTCGAGAGGGTCGCGGCGGCGACCAGCGCGTCGTCGCCGATCGTTACCTTATGGTGCGCCTCGTAACGCTGCTTCAGGCCACGCAGGATGGCGATGGTGTCTTCCACGCTCGGCTCGCCCACGAACACCTGCTGGAACCTGCGCTCCAGCGCCGGATCCTTCTCGATGTTCTCGCGGTACTCGTCCAGCGTGGTCGCGCCGATCAGGCGCAGCTCGCCACGGGCCAGCATGGGCTTCAACATATTGCCGGCATCCATCGAGCCTTCGGCCGCACCCGCGCCGACGATGGTGTGGATCTCATCGATGAAGGTGATGATCTGGCCGTCCGCATTCTTGATTTCGTTCAGGACGCTCTTCAGGCGCTCCTCGAACTCGCCACGGTACTTCGAGCCGGCCACCATGGAGCCCAAGTCAAGGGAGATGAGCTTCTTGCCTTGCAGGGTGGTAGGAACGTCGCCCGCCACGATACGCTGGGCCAGGCCTTCCACGACGGCGGTCTTGCCGACGCCGGGCTCGCCGATCAGCACCGGGTTGTTCTTGGTACGACGGGAGAGGATCTGAATCACGCGGCGGATTTCCTGGTCACGGCCGATGACCGGGTCCAGCTTGCCTTCCTTGGCGGCGGCCGTCAGGTCGGTGGAGTACTTCTCTAGGGCCTTGTACGAGCCTTCCGCGTCCGGGCTGGTGACCTTCGCGCCACCACGCACGCCGGGTACGGCCTTGCGCAGGGAGGCTGCGGTGACGCCGTTCTTCTCCAAGATTTCGGCCGACTGGTTCGGCTTGCTGGCCGCGATGCCGATAAGCAGATGTTCGGTGGAGACGTATTCGTCGCCCATCTGCTGCATTTCCTTCTCAGCCTGGGCGATGGCGGCGGTCAGCTGGCGGCTGGCCTGTGGCTGCGAGGTGCTGGAGCCGGATGCGCTCGGCAGTGCGACCAAAGCGTTGCGCACGGCGGCGGCGATGGCCTGCGGGTCCCCGCCCGCGGCCTCGATCAGAGAGCGCGCCACGCCGTTTTCCTGGCGCAGCAGCGCATCCATGACGTGCAGGGTCTCGACCTGCGCGTTTCCTGCGGCGGACGCACTCTGAATCGCGTCGCCGACGGCTTCTTGGGCCATAGTGGTGAACTTCTGTTCCATATCGTATTCCTCCATATCATGCGGTCTGCGCAGTGCGGCTCGCGGGCTTCGAAAGCCCTGCGAGCGTTGCGACAGACCGCAGCTTGTCGTTGTCTGATATGGTCAACCGACCTGGAACCCATTCTATTCCCAAAACTTGAGTGCATATGACTCAAGTTTTGGATTTTGGTGGGGAGGGTGACTAGTAGCCCCCTCTGATGAGGAAGCTTGGGCAGCCGCTACTTCAGTGCGCCGACGGCGGATTCGGCGGCGGCGAGGACTTCGCCGGAGAGAATCGCCTCGGCCACGCCCTCAATCTGCGGGGTGGTCCAGGTATCGCGTACGTCGGGGCCGATTTCGTTGGCGTACTGGCGCACCACGCGGTATACGGCGGCGCCCGCCGCACCCGGACGGTACGGCTTGCGGAAGTCGAAGGAGCGGCAGGAGCACAGCAGTTCCACGGCCAGCACGCGCGCAAAGGCCGGAATCGACCGGCGCAGCTTGCGGGCGGCGGCCCAACCCATCGACACGTGATCTTCCTGCATGGCGGAGCTTGGAATCGAATCGACCGAGGCAGGCACGGCGTTACGCTTCATTTCGGAGACGATGCCGGCAGCGGTGTATTGGGCGATCATGAAACCGGAGTCCACGCCCGGGTCACCAGCCAGGAACGCCGGCAGGCCGCGGTTGCGCGCCACGTCAAGGAAGCGGTCGGTACGACGCTCGGAGATAGAGGCTACGTCGGCGGTCGGAATCGCCAGGAAATCGAGCACATAGGCCAGCGGCGCGCCATGGAAGTTGCCGTTGGACTCCACACGGCCGTCCAGCGTGACGCACGGGTTATCGATGGCGGAGGCGAGTTCCACGCCCGCCACGGAGGCCGCGTATTCCACGGTGTCGCGGGCGGCGCCGTGCACCTGCGGGGTGCAGCGCAGCGAGTAGGCGTCCTGCACACGCACGGTGGAGCCCGGGCGGCCGGCCTCGATCAGACCAGAGTCCTTGAGCATGCGGGCGATGTTCGCGGCGGAATCGCCTTGGCCGCGATGCGGGCGCAGCGCCTGCAAGTCGGCGGCGAATACGCGGTCGTTGCCGAGCATGCCTTCCACGCTCATCGCGGCGGCGACATCCGCGGTCTTGAGTAGCAGGCGCAGATCGGTGATGGCCATACACAACATGCCGAGCATGCCGTCGGTGCCGTTGACCAGCGCCAGTCCTTCCTTCTCTTTCAAATCGACGGGCGTGATGCCGGCCGCACGCAGCGCTTCGCCGCCGCCGATCTTGAGGCCGTCAGCGTTGCGGGCCTCGCCTTCACCCATCGCCACCAAAGCACAGGCTGCGAGCGGCGCCAGATCACCGGAGCATCCGAGTGAACCGTATTCGTAGACCACCGGGGTGATGCCGGCGTTCAGCATATCGGCGTAGACCTGCGCGGTTTCCGGGCGCACACCGGTGCGTCCAGTGCACAGGGTGCTCAGGCGCAGCACCAGCAGGCCGCGCACCACCTCACGCTCCACTTCCGGTCCGGCACCGGCGGCATGCGAGCGGATCAGACTTTTCTGCAGCTGCGCGCGCTGTTCCTTGGGGATGGAAGTGGAGGCGAGCGCGCCGAATCCGGTGGAGATGCCGTAATGCGGCACGGTGTCGTCGGCCAAATGATCGATAACCGCGCGACTCAGCGCCATCTCATGCTTCGATTCGTCCGAAATCGCCACTTTGGCGCCGCCGCGCGCTACGGCGATAACGTCCTCGATGCTCAGCGCTCCAACACCTACGGTGACCGTCTGCTCTGCCATGCTCATACCTTTCTATATATGTGCCGCATTCCGCATATACGACATATGCGGCATATGCCGTATATGCTTCGCCGGGGATCCGCGACTGCCCGCATTCGCTCACCGCACCTGCCCATCAACAGCAGGCGACGCAAACGCGACCAATCACTCCCCGAGTAATCAAACCTTGGCCATTTCACCTCAGTCGGATGCCCGCCATAAGCCACTTCGTCCATCTTGTGTCTGAAATCTCAGACATGTAAGGTGATGGAAATATGAGCCATGCCTCGCAGCAATACGCCTTCACCGAGCCACGTACCGTCAAGCGGGCGCAGGTGAAGCCATCAGAACGGGAACATCAAACATCATCATCCGCGCCACGTGTCTCGCTGGCTCCGGCGGCCGACCGTACGCTCGACATCCTCGAGTTCATCGCGAGCAATGGTCAGACGCAAGCCGCCACGCTCGCTCGCGAACTCGGCATTCCGCGCTCCACGGTGTACCAATTGTTGGAGATTTTGGAGCGTCACGGACTGGTCACCCGCCTTGCCGAGCAGCGCGCGTACGGCATCGGACTCAAGACTTTCGAGCTGGGATCGGCCTATTCTCGCCAACATCGTGTATCGCAGGTCGCGCATCCGGTGTTGGCGCGTCTTGTTGACGAGACCGGCGAAAACGGACATCTGGCCGTGCTGCACGGCAACGAAATCATTTATGTGATTGAGGAGCGCGCCGCGCATCGCCCGCCGCTAGTGTCAGGCGTGGGCGTGCGCCTACCCAGTCACCTGACCGCCACCGGGCGGGCCATTCTGTCCGCACTCCCCCGCAATCAGGTCCGCGCGCTATATCCCAATCGTCAGGCGTTCACCGACCGCACCGGCATCGGCCCCAAATCGCCCAAGGAGCTGGAGGCAACGCTCGCCGAAACCCAACGCACCGGTTTTGCCGAGGAACACGGAGACGTGACGCCCGGCTTTGATTCATACGCCGTCGCTGTGCGCGACTACAACGACTTTCCCATCGCCGGGCTGGCTCTCACTTTCGTGAGCGGATCGCTGCGCCCCGAACAGGAGCGGTCGCTTAAGACCAAGCTGCGGCTTGCCGGCACGGAACTGTCCCGGCGTCTCGGCGCGGCCGGCAGTTTGACATGAGGATTCGCGAGATCATCGTGCTGGGCTCCTTCGCCCCGATCACGATTTTCTCAACTAAGTTCACCGATTCGCTGACCGGCAACGCCAAGCTCGCCGGCTTCTCGCTGACAGTGACGGCCATCATCAGCTTGGTGGTGATGACCGCCCTGCACGCACTTCTGCCGGGAGCGTAAGGCGCGTTCTTGGTTCCCTCAGTCAGCTTCTCCGCCTGGACGGGTCCCCTCAGAGAGGGGAGCCAGAACGAGTCACGCCCGAACGATTACGTTGCGCAGATCACCGATGCCTTCGACGTGCACGATGGTCTCGTCGCCTGGGTCGAGGTGGCCGGAGGCGTTCGGGGTGCCGGTCATGATGACGTCGCCAGGCAGCAGCGTGGAGAACGACGAAATCGCGGCAATCTGCTCGGGGATGCCGTGAATCAGGTTCGCGGTGGTGCCAGACGCCATCGGCACATCCTCGCCGTTCAGCGTGAAGGAAATCTTGGCGTCCTTCCAGTTGAGGTCGTCACGCATCACGATCCACGGGCCAAGCGGGCAGGAAGTATCGAAGCCCTTGGCGCGCGTCCACGTGGGGTCGATGCCCTGCAGATCGCGCAACGTCACGTCGTTGACGCAAGTGAAGCCGAGCACGTAATCCATCGCGTTTTCAACGGACACGTTCTTGGCGATACGGCCCATCACCACGGCCACTTCCGGCTCGAAGTTCATGTCCTTGGAGCAGGCCGGGTACACGATCGGGTCGTCGGGGCCGATTACCGAGGTGGACGGCTTGGTGAAGATCACCATGTCTTCCGGCGCGTGGGCGATTTCGGAGTGGCCGGCCTCGTGCATGAACTGGGCGTGGGCCTCGTAGTTCTTGGCCAGACCGTAAACCTTGGAGGGGATGACCGGGGAGAGCAGGCGGATGCCGTCGCCGTCGACCGGGTAACGAGTGCCGGTGGGCTTGACCTGGTCGCCGGCCAGCGGATGGCCGTCCAGTTCGATGAGGTAGTCCTTGCCGTCCGTTTCGTCCTTCTGCACGAAGGCGTAGCGCGGCGAATCATTCAAAGAAAAACGTGCGAGTCTCATGCCTGTAAGCCTACTCCTTGGCGGTTCCTTCCGCAGAAGCATCCGTCCAAGGAGCAAGCAGACCGGCCTTCAATCGACCAAAACGCACGTTCGCTGGGATTGCTACTTTTCGGTCCAGGTTTTGTCATACAGCGACTGGCCGCTTTGCGTGTGCATGATGACGCGCAATGATGCCTTGCCGCTGGAGGTCTTGCACATCGAGCCCAGCAGATTCGCGGTGGATTGATAGGTGCTGTCCATAGCATCCAGTGAGGAAGCGGCGGTATCGCCTAGCGAGGCATAGCTGTCGTCGAGCACGTACTCGTACACCAAGGTGTCACCGTCGACACGGTAGTTGAAGGTGATGCCGGTGTCTGCAAACGTATCCGCTTCGGATTCAATGGAGTCCTTGAATTCCAAAGAGTCGACGAAATCCTGAATCGAATCGTATAGCCCATAATCGCCGTCGGTTAGATCGTCATGGGTTTCGCCCAACGTGTCGTCCAGCGCATCGTCAAGATTATCTTGAGCTTTGCTCTTATCGCTGCTATCACCGTTGCCCGAAGAGGACTGACTATAGAAGGAATCGGTTTTCGCCTCATCTATAGCCTTGCTGGCATACGAGGCACCGCCGACGATCAGCGCGATGACCAGTATTACCTGTATCACCATGCCCGCCGCACTGATGATGATGCCGGCGATGGCCAAGCCCTTGCCCTTGCCGCCCTGTTTCTTAATCTGGTTGAGGCCCACGATGCTCAGGATCAGACCGAGGAGTGAGACAAGGAACGAGCAGATAAAACCGGCAATAGCCAGACCGTTGTACTTCTGGTTCGCTTCAGGCGGCACACTGCCGTAAGAACCAGACCATCCCGGCTGGCCGTTCGGTTGGCCGCCTTGCATATACGGGTTATAGGGCGTTTGCGGAGGCACGGCCCCGCCGCCCGGATATACCGGAGCACTACCGCTGCCATAGACCGGAGGAACCGATCCGCCTGCCGGAGCCGCCCCCGGATAGGGCGAATTGGGCGCTGCCGATGCGGGCGCGGGCGCAGCGGCAGGAGTCACTGGTGGCAAAGCCTGCGTAGGCGGTACCGGCTGATTGACCGGCGCAAGAGGCTGGGTGGACTGCTCGGCAGGTGTAAACGCCTGCGTAGGCTGCTCAACAGGAGTGAACGCCTGAGTGGGCTGTTCGCCCGCTGCGAGTGCTTGGGTTGGAGCATTGTTGGCGGCGGTTCCTGCTTCCCCCGTCATCGCATTTAACGGCTCAGTCGGATTGGCGTCAGCTTGCTGCCCCGGCACCTGGCCGTTCGGATTGACATTCGGATCAGTCATGACATGCACTCCTTCAACTGCATCGCACCCTACTTGCGAGATGCGCCCCTCGTCTTACGCGCCACATTGTGCGGTACAGACAACTGTACTCCTCGTGGCGAGCCTTAAGTACCCCAGGAAATTTGGCTTCCCAAAAAACACAGAAGCCTGAAACCGGCTATTGCCTCAGCAATATTCAGTCGGTTTCAAGCTAAATCGTTAATCCTCTGGTGAAACGACGGTCTACTTCTTCAGCAGCGGCGCGACTTGTTCCTCGTAGGCGGTCAGGGCGGTGTCGATCACCTGGTGCATGTCATAGTACTTGTAGGTGCCCAAGCGGCCGCCGAACACGGTGTTCGGCTCGGCCGCGGCCTTGGCCTCGTACTGGGCGTACAGTGCCTTGTCCGCGTCCGTGTTGACCGGGTAGTACGGCTCGTCGCCGCGTTCGGCGAAACGGCTGTATTCCTCCCACACCACGGTCTTGTTCGGGTTCTGGGCATCGTGGCGCTCCGGGTTGAAGTTCTTGAATTCGATGGCGCGGGTGTAGGGTACGTCCGCGTCGGAGAAGTTCATCACCGGGCAGCCGAAGTGGTCGCCTTCGTCGTAGCGGACCTCCTTGAAGTCGACCGTGCGCCACTTGAGGTCGCCCAGCTCGTAGTCGAAGTAACGGTCCACCGGGCCCGTGTACACCACCGGCACGCCCGCGGCCTTGAGCGCGGCCTTGTTGTACGGCTGGGACTCGTCGAAGAAGTCCACGCCGAGCTCCACGGTGATGCGCGGGTCGTCGATCATGCGCTCCATCCACGCGGTGTAGCCGTCGGCGGGCAGGCCCTCCCACGTGTCCTTGAAGTAGCGGTTGTCGTAGTTGAAGCGCACGGGCAGGCGCTTGATGATGTCGGCCGGCAGCTCGGACGGGTCGGTCTGCCACTGCTTGCCGGTGTAGTTCTTGATGAACGCCTCATACAGGGGGCGGCCGATGAGCTGAATGCCCTTGTCGTTCAGGTTGGCCGGATCGGTGCCGGCCAGCTCGCCCGCCTGCTGTTCAATCAGGGCCTTGGCCTCGGCCGGCGTGTAATGCGCGTGGAAGAACTGGTTGATGGTGCCCAGGTTGATGGGCAGCGGGTAGACCTCGCCGTCATGGGTGGCGTACACGCGGTGCACGTAGTTCGTGAAGCTCGTGAAACGGTTGACGTAATCCCAGACGCGCTTGTTGGAGGTGTGGAACAGGTGGGCGCCGTACTTGTGGATTTCCGCGCCCGTCTCCTCGTCCATATACGAGTAGGCGTTGCCGCCGATGTGATCGCGGATATCGATGATGTGCACGCGGGCGCCGGTGTGCTCCACCGCCTGCTGCGCCACCGTCAGGCCGAACAGGCCCGCGCCAACGATAACGAGATCGGGATACTGGGTGGTTTCGGAATTGTTCGGCGCACCGGCCATAGCAAGCAACCTTTCACAGGTCATGTTCGTTTTACGAAAGACCATGTTACTCGGCCAGGAGAAAATCAGGCAATACGATAAACTATCCGTCTGCGCAGCTCGGCTAGGAAACGTGCCATACTGGATACGTCCGCATATACAAAGAGGAAGCACAAGCCTTGCCAAACAACGCCATTCCCCTCATTTCCGTGATCGTGCCGGTATACAACGCCGAAGACTACCTGCGCTACTGCGTGGATTCCATTCTGCAGCAGTCGTATACGAACCTCGAGGTGATTCTGGTGGACGACGGGGCCAAGGATTCTAGCCCGGCCATCTGCGATGAGTATGCGGCGCAGGACAGCCGCGTCACCGTGATCCATCAGGAAAACGGCGGCATCGCCAAGGCCCAGAACACCGGCCTCGATGCCGCGCATGGCGAGTACATCGCATTCTCCGACAACGACGATATCCTCGACCGCCGCAATATCGAATACCTGCTGCACGCGCTGCAAAGCACCGGGGCGGATATGAGCAAAGCCCGCTGGCGCCAGTTCGGCGTCTCCCAGCTGGGAGAGGTGTCCAAAGAGGCCGAAGCAGGCGCACAGGCGCCCGGCACAATCACCGTGTTCGAGCATCCGCTCGCCGCCTACCAGACCGTGTTCTGCAAAAGCCTGCGACTGCTCGGCAGCAAGCTCGGCCGCAACACCGAGGCCCGCTACTTCAACGAGGCGAACTGGTGCCGACTGTACAAGCGCGAGCTGTGGGACGGCCTGCGATTCCCGGAGGGCCATTACGCGCAGGACATCCGCATGGCAGGCCCCCTGTACGCCCGCATGGGCAAAGTGGCCGACATCGATTGCGTGCTCTACTACTGGCTTCAGGAGCCCGGCTCGGTGACGCACTCAAAACGAACCGCCGCATTCTGGCATGATAACGTGCTCTCCGCAGCCGAAAACTTCCAGTTCACTCTGGAGCAAGGCATCACCCCTTGTAGGAACTACTTCGGCTTGACCGCCAGCGTACGCGACGAAGGAAAAGGTCTCAAGGCGCTCGGCTCCGAAGAACTACATGACAGCGACTGGCAAAACCATCTCGATGACGTGGCCACCATGCGCGCCCTAATCAGCAAGCTGAGCATCGGCGAACGCCTGAAATGTGCAGTGCTTGCCACGATTCGCTCCTGCGAAAATGTGGTATACGATAACCGCATCCACTCTATGAAGTAGAAAAGTCACCGAATCCAGTAAACCCCTACCCTCAGTTGGCTAGGACGCGCTGGCGTACGTTTCTGTCATCGACTACGACCAGTCCCAGCAGGAAGACCGGCAATATCGGAAGTACATAACGGCCTTGGATTCCCTCAAAGACCTCAAACCTACTCATTGACGCTAGATCATTCCAGGTCAGTCCCACAAAGAGCACAAACGCTGCTATCTCAGCAGCCGCTATTACGAGAGCCAGAATCAGGAATCGATGTCTTCCCACCCATAAGGCTGGTGTCATCCGACCCGTCCAGTGCTGCTTCACCGTATAGACCGATGCCGCCAGCCAAGCCACCATCAGAACAGCCGCCATTGCGACATACCAAGTCGGCAGATAAGCAAAAGTCCCGAGAAATAGCATGGAATGTACGATTTTGCCGATGGTGAGTGCCGGATGAGACAACGCGACACTCACATTATGTGATACATCCACCTGCGCCAACGAACTGCCGAACAGCACGCTCCACGGAAGATACAACGCTCCCGTCAGAACCGCCGCAATCCCCACAAGCTCCAGCTTGCGACGTACGGTCATTACCGCAGAAGGTAGGAACAGTACCGCGACCGACACAAACGCATAGGGATGTTTTTCACACGCTAAGGCCCACGCCAGCACCCCCAATACCGCAGTGTACGGAAGAGAAATCACACGTTTGCCCTCGGCAGCCACAGCGATAGCCGCCACCATGCAGGCCGAAAGTGCCACAATCATACCGTCAATCATCAGGCTCGACGCCACAAACGCCGCTGGCGGAATAACCAACAACAGCGCCATCAGCGATTTCCAACGCGGCAGCAGCGCAATGGCAATGCACCCCATAATCGCATACAGAATGCTGTTGGATATTCGCGCCGCCTGCCACTGCGCGTACGGCCGCAAGTTCATCAGCATGGCGATTTTCAGGCCAATGGCTTGGGGCAAGTAATCAAGCGGAAAATACGCGTTAGAGCGATTGGTGTGTGTCCCATCCGGCACAACGATGTGATCAGCCATCACATCATCAGCACTTTGCTGCGTTTCCCGCGACGAATCGCCCTGCGTCGCCCTACTGATTGACTCAACAATCAGAACGTTCGCGAATCCTGGAATCGTCAGCAAACGCGAATCACCCTCAATGGACTGTTGCTTGACGGTGTTGCCGTGCGCATCCTTTCCCTTTGCAACAGGATTCAACGATTGTCCTGTGGCCAATGCGTACGTGGACAACGGATGCATATCAGGATCTGGAATAGTGAGAGGGCCAACCTAGACGATGAACATACAGGCCTGCAGCGCGAACAACACCAGGAAGATAAAATATTGCACGCAGTCCCCTTCAAGACATGTGCCACATGCTTCATAACGCCCTACCTTCCGGTCATTCGTCCACAGTCTACCGCACACACACCGCAAGGGCCTACCAATACCTGGTCAATCCCAACATAATTCGCCACAGCACATTTAGGGATGACTTTATCTTGGGCTTCATTATTACAATACTCAAGTACGTTGTTTATAGAAATGAGCGAGCAGAGTGAACGACATCCAAAACGATCAGGAACCTTCAGCGCAAGAGTCTGGCACGGATATGGGAAAACCGAAGTCCCAGCCGTTCCCTCAAAACAGAATGACGATCATCAGAGCAACAAATTGCCGCTGCTTTTCGCGTTGAACTTTAGCATATTGATGGCTTCAAAGCCCATGGTCATGCTGGCCAAAGCCATATCTTTCTTGCACACACTATTGAAGAAGCGCCCCCGCTGCCCCTACACGTTGTACGTAGTGGTCATGGCAATGGTTGACGCCGCAGCAGTGCTGTTCATCCAATGGAGCATGTACGAGGAACCCACATATGCCGATCCGGATGCAGTAGATGGCACCACCAAAATGTTCAATAGCGTGGCTGGGCAGCTGACGAAATTCGTTGCCCAGATGTGGATGGAACACAACTACGTCTGGCTGCTCAATTTCCTAGTGCTAGGCATGGTGTACCTCGTACTGGTATTCGTTTTGAACCGATTCTGGGTGGCGACCGCCCTATTCTCCATTCTCACGTCAATCTACGCCGTGGCGAATAGCATCAAGGTCGACCTGCGCAACGAACCCATCATCCCTTCTGATTTGGGGTTCCTCTCCAGCGGCAACGGTGGGGAAATCACATCATTCATCCCTAAAGACAGCCAGCCACTGGTCAACGGCACCATTACCATGCTTATCTGGCTGACTATTATTTGTCTGGCATTGCAGCTTATCGATGGTCGCCGCTGCGTGATTCCGTTCCACTGGTGGCACCCATTCCGCAATGTCAAGACCATCATCGGCAACTGCACACGCATCATCGCCGTAGTACTCAGCGTTTCTCTACTGTGGTCATTCACTTGGAATCTGGGAATCAACGGCTCATGGTCCTACAAATGGGCAAAGAGTCTGGGCGACAATCCCCTGCTGTGGAGCACGGTTGTTGACGCCACCTATAACGGGCCAACCGTGGGCTTTCTGCGGCTGGCACACGCAAAAACCATGGATAAGCCCAAGGATTACAACAAAGAGACCATGGAGGCTTTGGCTAAACGTTATAAGGAAAGCGCCCAAGCCACTAACGAGGCACGTGCCAATAACCTCACCGACAGTACTGTAGTCATGATTCTTTCGGAATCATTCTCCGACCCAACTCGCGTGCCGGGAGTTGAACTCACTGAAGATCCGATGCCGAATATTCACGCCCTTGAAGGCATTACCACTTCAGGCCTGATGCTTTCGCCGGGCATCGGTGGAGGCACAGCCAATATCGAACATCAGGCATTAACAGGCCTTAGCCTGGCGTTGTTCGACAATTCCATGCAATCGCCTTATCAGGAGCTTGTCCCGCACCAGAAAACGCCTTATACGTTCAACCAAATATGGAATGATGCTTACGGCAAGAATGGTTCCGTGGCGTTCCACCCATACTTCAAGAACATGTATCTGCGCGATAGCAACTACAAGAAATTCGGTTTCAGCAAGTTGTATTCGCTTGATAGCGACCCCGCAATCGAGCATCAGGACCATATCGACAGTTCGCCATACGTGAGTGATGCCGCCTCGTATCAGAACGTTCTTGATTCAATCAACAGCAATGATCACACCCAGTTCATTCAGCTGGTTACCATGCAGAATCATGCGCCCTACAATGATTTCTACGCGGACAACCAGTTCAAAGAAGCCGATGTTTCCCAACTCTCCGACGAAGAGAAACAGTCTATCGATAATTACGCCAAGGGCATCAGCCTCACCGATCAGGAGACTGCGGACTTTTTGAACCAGCTCAATGCAGTCGATAAGCCAGTCACCGTTATCTTCTACGGCGATCATCTGCCCGGCACCTACAGCACCGCGACCAAAGACAAGAACAATACTCTTGTCATGCATGAGACCGATTACTTTATATGGTCAAATCAGGCGTCCGCGTCTGCCGGTGTCAAACTCGACCCGCAGACCGCCGGCTATGTCTCATCGAACTATTTCATGGCTTTGGCTGCTGAACATATGAATGCCAAGGTGTCACCTTATCTGGAAATGCTGACGCAGGTGCAAGCGCAGATTCCGGCAATCAGCCGACTGATCAGCTCCAACGATTCCTGGGGCGATGGCAGCACCGCCTATCTGGATGCTGAAGGGAACCGCGTCAAGCGTAAGGATCTCTCCAAGGAAGCCAAGCAACTACTAAATGATTACCGTCTCGTGCAATACGATATGAGTAAGGGTAAGGGCTACCTTAACGACGATGGATTCTTTGCAGTCAAGTAAGCAAAAGGGGCATCAGACGGTTGTCCAATGCCCCACGAATCGATTACTTCTCTCGAACCCAATAGTTGCCTGATGTACGAGACAGGTTTGGATTGTAATACGGATCGTTATCTACGATTTCGGCATACTTCTTGCGGAATTTCGCAGATTCCCGATCCAGTCGAGCCTTCTTTTTCTTGCTCTCGATATCGTACCCGCGCGTGACGGACTCGTAGTGGTATAGCTCCACCTCATGCGCCCACACGATGTCACGTCCAAGCTGTTCGTGAATCCGAATGCACAGATCGACATCGTTATAAGCAACCGCCAAAGCCTCATCAAAGCCATGTACCGCGCGGAAGTCATCGGCCTTCACCATGCAGCACGCCGCCGTGATGGCAGAGTAATTGACGTTTTCGATGAGTCGGCCGAAGTAGCCAAAATCTCCACGGGGGAAACCGACCTGAATGTGTCCAGCCGCTCCGCCAAGACCGAGCACGATACCCGCGTGCTGAATGGTCTCAGTAGGATAGTACAGCTTTGCTCCCACGACGCCGATTCGATCCAGCTGCGCGAACGACACCATTCTGGTCATCCAAGATGGGCTGATGACTTCAGTATCGTCGTTGAGGAACAGCAAGTAACGACCGGAAGCTTTTTGAGCAGCTATATTGTTAATCCGCGAGAAGTTGAACGGAATGTCAATCTCTTCCACACGGAAACGATCACCAAGCTTCTTGGCAAAACGCTCGTACAAATCCTGCATATGCGGGTTGTCGCTGCCGTTATCAGCAATGATGATCTCATAATTGGGGTAGTCCGTCTTGTCAATAATTGAGCTGACACAACGTTCGATATTGTCGTACCCGTTCTTCGTCGGGATGATTACCGACACCAGCTCGTCGCCGGAGACATCGTAATGCACGTTATAAATGCCATTCGGACCGGCGGAAACCACTTCAGCCTGAATACCGCGTCTCTCAACCGCCGACTGCAATGCGCGCAAACCAGCGTCGGATGTGTAGCTCTTGGCACTGCCGCTGGATGCGGTAGAGGTTGCCAAAGTGCGCCAATGGTAGAGTACCTTCGCGATGTGCTGGATGCGATCAGGGGTGGTTTTTTCTACGAAGCGAAGCACCAGATCATAGTCCTGCGAGCCCTCATAGCCGACTCGGAAACCACCAATCTCATCTACGATGCTCTTACGGTACACACCAAAATGACTGATGTAGTTGGTGCTCATCAGCAAATCGGGAGAATAGTTCGGCTTGAAATGCGGGTCGAAGCGGTTCCCCTCTTCGTCCTCTTTGTCTTCGTCACTGTAGATAAGATCCGTGTCCGGATGCTCATTGAGGGTCTTCACTACCTCAAACAGTGCCTGGGGAGCCAGTTCATCGTCATTGTCAAGCAGACCGACGAACTCCCCTGAGGCCTCTTCCAAAGCCGAATTCGTTGCTCTGGAAATGTGCCCGTTTTCAGGGCGGAACACCACTTTGATGCGAGAATCCTGTTGCGCATACCGTTCAAGCAGCGGACGCACATGCGGCTCGGACGAATGATCATCAGCCAGGCACAACTCCCAGTTGGAATATGACTGGTTACGAACCGAATCCACACACTTTTCCAGCCACTTCGGCTCCACGTTATATACCGGCACCAGCAGCGAAATCAACGGCTGATACGCAAACGAGGCAATCTCATTGCGCACTGCCGTCTCGTCGTAACGCTCTGTTCGACGAATGAGGTTATGGTACACGTGCTTCTGCCAACGAGGGCCCCAATACTTATCCAGCAGACGCCTTGTGGTACGGCGAGGATGCCCCAGCAGTGCGACCTTGCGCAAGAAGTTCGACAATCCGGCAAGAACGGACGACGACTGAACCGGGATGATGACTTCCTGACTATCCGTAGAAGTCCTCAGGCGCAAACGCAGCTTGTCGTTCGCCAGTTGCTTACGCCCGCCCGGTACCGATATTTCCGCACGGAAACCAAGGATCGAATCCGGGGGAACCGTAGTTATTGCATTCACGTCAGGACGACCGTAACGGCTCAGGCTGCGCAAACTCGCCACAGGGGATTCCACCAGAGAGATATCGACCTGTTCACCGCCGTGTATATCGGCAGCCCATCCGTTAACGAGCACAGTAGATCCATCTTGCTTGGCATCCACCTGATCAAGGTTGTATACAATGCCTCGCTGTTCCTCGGAAGCAGGCGGGAAGCATGCAGCCGCAAACGGATCAACGATCTCGCGATGCATCTTCAGATATTCTGCAACGTCATCCTTATTGATTGACAAGTGAGTACGCTTGCAATCCGTGAAAACCGAATACGGCTCCCAAAGCACAGTATGACCGGACTGCTGATACATGCGAGCGCAATAGTCAATACCGCGCAGTCCTGCCACCAGGCGCGTATTGAGTCCGCCGATTTCCACGAATTCCTTGCGACGTACCAGCATGCAATCTTCCGTGGCCGCGAACATGTCACGAGGAAGCAGATCCCTGAAGTAGTAGCCGATTCCTTCATCCCAGGAACCGCGCATTTCAAAAGGCTCACCTTGTTTCAATGCCCGAAGGGTAACGCCCACATTGAGCACACGCTTCTTGGCGTCAAATACCTTGCCACCCACAACGCCAACAGAAGAGGGACGCGCATAATTCACCATTTCGCGTAGCCATGTGCCATCGGTCGGCTTCATGCCGTTTAACAGCACAATCAAATCTTCGGAACGACGCTTTGCCACATCATTCACGGAATCCGCTGCAGCAGCAATCACAGTGAACGACGGGTAATCCGTCATCTCTCGTAGCTGCTTCACTTGCGCATCAGTCAGAGAAGAAGCAACCACCGCAACCGTCGGGGTGTAATCGGCATAGTCAATCTTATACGTACCGAGATTGTCGAGCATTCGCACGTCACCGGCTATTCCTCGACGCTCCAAGGCCGCTTCGATTGCCTTGCGACCAGCCTCATAGGCATACATCTTGCTTCGGGGGTCTCCGGCCACAGAGCTTGCAAGGGTGCGCCAGTGGTACAGCATCTGCGGAATATGATGAACGTGATGTGCCTGCTCGGTGGCACGCAGCACGAAGTCATAATCCTGGCTGCCGTCGTATTCGCTGCGCAATGCGCCAACCTTGTCCAACAGCGCACGGCTCACTACCACAAAATGAGTGATGTAGTTATGCCCCAGCAAAAGGTTCGGCGAGTAATTCGGCTTAAAGAACGGATCAAAGCGCTTGCCTTGCTCGTTGATCTTGTCTTCATCCGAATACACGAAATCCGTATCGGGCTGGTCATTCAGCGCACGAACGACTTCAAACAGCGCCTGCGGTGCCAGTTCATCGTCATTGTCCATGAAACCGACGTAATCACCGGTAGCGAGTTCTATGGCAGAATTCGTCGCCGCCGCAATACGTCCGTTGCTGTCACGGAAGACAATTTTGATGCGCGAATCGCTCGCGGCAAGCTCTTCCAGCAGCGGCTTGACGTGTGCAGAAGGCGAATGGTCATCAGCCAGGCACAACTCCCAGTTGGAGTACCACTGGTTTTGCATGGATTCAACGCATTTGCGCAGCCAGACCTCGTCCACGTTGTACACAGGTGTCACCACAGAGATAAGCGGAGTCTTGGAAAATGCGGCAATGACAGGCTCAGCTTCTTGCTGGGTCATCGTTTCATGGCGCTGAATCCACGAATCGTAAAAATCCGTCTCACCAACAACGCGGCGTTTCACCGCGTCTCGCAAATCCTTCATCGCCTCGCGATTGCCAAGGTGCGCGGCATAAAACATGAGCCTGTGCACGCGGGTGCTGATGTATTGCATGCGGAATCGACTCATCAAACGCTGAACATTGATGTGCCTTGTCATGGTCGTGCCAGGCGCCTGACACATCAAGTCGAAATTCTGCACTCCCTGAGGAATAACAATCGTGAAGCCTGCTTGATCGCTGGGATCCAATCCATACGTCTTTTCCAGATCAACACGAGTATTCCGCGATACCGTCACACCCATGCCGGCTACCGCCAACGGCAGGGAGGTCTGCCTCATCTTGTCGACCGCCCAGCCGGTCACTATAGTCCGAGACTGTTCCCCAACCTTGACGTTCTCTACTTTTTCGACTGTTACCTGATATGTACGATCATTCAACAGCGTCAGCATGCTTGTTCTGTCCTTATCATCTCAGCAGACGAATTAATCGATTGTCACTTGCACCGTATTGTCCGGGTTCACCACTGACATCACTTCCGAGGCGGATCCCTTGATGTGGAATCTGCAGGCATTCTCCGCCAACTGCAAACGCTCAGAGTCCGTCTGCAGAGCAATACAGATGCGGAAATCGCCAAATGCGAGCACATTCTTCACCGCAAATTCGGCCGTATGCTTACCGGCTGAAATCTTATCGTCCTCGGAGCCAAACGGCATGGAAAGCACGGGAACATTGCGGCCATCAAACACATCGATGAACAGCTGGTTCGCAGGAACCGGACGATCGCATTCGAAGTCAACATTCATGGTGAAGTCCTCGCGCGTATCCAGGAATTTCTGCGTCTCGCCATCGACGGCAACGTTTACGGCATTCACGGTCACGGCATTGCGAATAGCCGCTTCCTTTTGCTGTGCCTCCACTACTTCGCGCGGGGGAAGGAACGAATCCGAGTAAGCATCGGCAATCTCGTCAGGGTCGCCGATCTTCGCAATATAGCCGTCCTGAATGAGCATTGCCCGATCGCAATACCTGCGCACATCCGGCATGGAGTGGGTGACCAGAATAACCGTCTTCTTGTTGCGCTTCGCCTCAAAGAAATAGTTCTGGCACTTCTTCTGGAAAGCTTCATCGCCCACGGCAAGCACCTCATCAAGAACGAGGATGTCGCCCTGCGATTTAATCGCCACAGAGAATGCCAGACGCACCTGCATACCGCTGGAGTAGTTCTTCAGCTTCTGTTCCATGAAGTCGCCGAGCTCGGCGAACTCCACGATGTCGTCATACATGGCATCAATCTCGTCGTTGGAGAAACCAAGCATGGCACCATTGAGATATACGTTCTCGCGGCCAGTCAGTTCAGGATTGAATCCAACACCCAACTCAATGAAGGGCACGAGTTTGCCGTCCACCTCGATTGTGCCTGTATTCGGCGTGTAAATCTGGGAAATCAGTTTCAGCAGAGTGGATTTACCAGAGCCGTTCTTACCGACAATGCCGAAAAACTCACCTTGCTTGATATCAAAGGTGATGTCTTTCAGCACTTCCTGCGTACGGTACCCGCGAATGCCGCGGAGCCAATTGAACAGCATGTTCTTCAGGCTGCCAGCACGTTCAACCGGAAGTTTGAAGTTCTTGGATACGTGCTCCACCTTGAGCGCCACCGGTCGGTCAGCGTTCTTCTGCTCCATCGCTTTGTCCATCTTGTTCATCGTCACACCAACTCCGCGAAGTACTGGGATTTAACGGTGAAATACTTCAAACCACCCAAGAAGATCAGTACAGAAAGAATAATCGGCCAGCACTGCAGGAATGGGTTATCCACCCACTGCCAAATGGTCTGATTTGCAGGGCTAATCATCACATGACGCGCATCCTGAACGATTTGCGCCACCGGGTTGAGAATCAGATCGAGCCGGGCAAATATCGGACCATACTCGCCCGCCTTTGAAGTGATAAGGGAAATAGGGTAGATAATAGGCGTGGCATAGAATCCAGCCTGCATTACCACTTCCCAGATGGGGTTCAAGTCACGCAGATTGACATACACGGCACTGAGGAAGAAAGCGATTCCCAACGACAGCATATACAGCTCAAGCACCAGAGGAACCATCAGCAACCACGACCAGGTAAGACTGACGCCGTTAATCAGAGCAAATACCACTACCACAACAAAATTGATGCCGAAGTTAATCATGGCACTCATAGATGAGGCAATGACAATCACATACTTCGAGAAGTGAATCTTACGCAGCAGATCACCGTGTCCCACAATCGACATCATGCCGCCGGTAGTGGTTTCATTGAAGAAATTCCACATGATGATGCCCAGAAGAAGAGCCACAGAGAAGTGCGGCACATCAGCACCGAACTTCAGGAATCGGACGAACACGAGATACATGATGGTGAACAGCATCAGTGGCTTGAGCACAGACCAGATGTATCCCAAGAAGGACTGCTGGTAGCGAAGCTTGAAGTCGGTGCTGACCATCGCCTTCAGTAATAGGCGGTTCTTCCTGGTGAAGATTTCCGTGATGTTCAAAATTGCTCCTCAAATACAACAAACCCGCATATTTTATCAGCGCGGACTAACAATCTATGCGGGTTTTCAGTGAAGGTCTATCGATCCATCGGTTTGACGATGAACTTATTATCCGCCACATCCTTCAGATGCTTGCCATACGGGCTCTTGCCGTACTTCACAGCGGCCTCCATCAGCTCATCACGAGTAATCCAACCGTTCTCAAAAGCGATCTCTTCGGCAACGGCGATCGGCAGGCCCTGAGCACGCTGCACGGTGCGCACGAATTCGCCTGCCTCATACAGGGAGTCCATGGTACCGGTATCCAGCCAGGCATAGCCGCGGCCAAGCGTCTGCACGTTGAGGGTGCCGTCTTCCAAGTACATCTTGTTCAGATCGGTAATCTCCAGCTCGCCACGGGGAGACGGTTTGACCTGCTTGGCGAACTCGGTGACGCGTTCGTCGTAGAAGTACAGGCCGGTCACCGCATAGTTGCTGGCCGGGTGCTCCGGCTTCTCAACGATGGAGATGGCCTTCTTGTTCTCATCGAATTCGACCACGCCGTATCGCTCAGGATCGTCGACGTAGTAGCCGAACACTGTGGCACCATGTTCCACCGTGGCGGCCTTGCGCAGTGTCCTGCCCAAACCGTTGCCGTAGAAGATGTTGTCGCCGAGCACCAGCGCGCACGGCTCACCATCGATGAACTCCTCGCCGAGGATGAATGCCTGGGCCAGGCCATCCGGGGAAGGCTGCACCTTGTAAGAGAAGCTCACACCATACTGGGAGCCGTCTCCCAACAAACGTTCGAAGTTCGGCAGATCCTTCGGCGTGGAGATGATCAGAATGTCACGGATGCCCGCCATCATCAGCACGCTCAACGGGTAGTAAATCATCGGCTTGTCATACACGGGAAGCAGCTGCTTCGAGGTCACCGTGGTCAGAGGGTACAGTCTCGTGCCCGAACCTCCAGCGAGAATAATGCCTTTCATGAAAAACCTGCTTTCCACAACGTTTTACTCGTTATTCGTCTACAAACGTATTCAGCTTAGCTAACTCTTATTCAAAATGAAAAACCGCGCAGAGAGCCTGCGCGGTTTTATCACTTGAGGTCAACTGTTATGAACAACTATCAGCCGAGTTCCTTCTCCACGTAGGTCTTGAGGGTCTCTTCCCAGTCGGCGGGCACGTATCCGGCTTCACCGATCTTGGCAAGATCCAGTGCGGAGTTGACCGGACGCGGAGATACCGGGTTGGTCGCGTTCGCGAAGTATTCGGCGGTGCTGATGGGCTTGACCTTGCTGCCGTTGCCGTTCGTCAGGTCGAACACCTCGGCCGCGATATCAGCCCAGGACTTCACCGCACCGGAACCGGTCAAGTTGTAGGTGCCGTAGGGGGCGTGGCTATCGAGCAGGTGGAAAATCGCCTCGGCCATGTCCTTGGTGAAGGTCAGGCGACCGTACTGGTCGTCCACCACGGTGACCTGATCCAGCTTGTCGGCCGGGTCGGCGACCTTGTTGGACAGCATCATCATGGTCTTCACGAAGTTGTGCCCCTCGCCGATCACCCAGCTGGAACGCAGGATGTAATGCTCGGGTGCGTTGGCCACGGCGATGTCGCCCGCGGCCTTGGTCTGGCCGTACACACCGAGCGGGGCGAACGCCTCCGTCTCCGTGTGTTCCTTGGCGGTGCCGTCGAACACATAATCCGAACTCACGTGCACGAGGGTGATGTGGTGGTCCTTGGCCACCTTGGCCAGCAGAGCCGGACCCTGGGCATTCGCCTTCCACGCGATCGGACGGCCTTCGGCGGTCTCGGCCTTGTCAACGGCCGTGTAGGCACCGGCGTTGATGATCGTGCCGTACAGGCTCCAATCGTATGCCTCGTATGCCTTCGGGTCAGAGAAGTCGAACTCGTCGATGTCCGTGTACTCGAAGCCCTGAAGATCATGGGCCTCGGCGTAGGCGCGAATCGCGTGGCCCAGCTGGCCGTTGCAGCCCGTCACCAGGGTGCGCTTGGGAGCCATGGGCTTGGCGTCCTTGAGCATCGGGTGGTGCAGATCGGCCTCGGAGCGCTCGGACTCCTCCAGCGGAATCGGCCACTGGATGTTCAGTTCCGGATCCGCAAGGTTCACGAACGTGTAGGTCTTCTTCTGTTCGAGCGACCAGTGCGCGTTCACCAGATACGTGTACACGGTGCCGTCCTGCAGTGCCTGGAAGCTGTTGCCCACGCCGCGAGGCACGTAGATTGCCTTGGACGGATCCAAACGGGTCGTGTACACCTGGCCAAAGCTCTCGCCCGGGCGCAGGTCAACCCACGCGCCGAAGATCTCGCCGGCCGCGATGCTGATGTACTTGTCCCACGGCTCCGCATGGATACCGCGAGTGACACCCTTGGTGGCGTTGTAGCTGATGTTGTTCTGCACCGGGCCGAAGTCCGGCAGACCCAGACCCATCATCTTGGCGCGCTGCCAGTTCTCCTTGAACCAGCCGCGGTTGTCGCCGTGCACCGGCAGGTCGAACACCAGAAGGCCTGGGATGTTCGTCTTCTCGACCTTCAGTTCCTTCTCGAATTCAAATGCCATGATCGAATCACTGTCCCTGTTGCTTGTACTTGGCTTCGGTGGCGGCCTTGGCCGGCTCCCACCAGGCGCGGTTGTCCGTGTACCACTTGATGGTCTGCTCCAGGCCCTTCTGGAAGTCCGTGTGCGTCGGCTTCCAGCCGAGCTCGGTCTGAAGCTTTGTGCTGTCGATCGCGTAGCGGCGGTCGTGGCCGGGACGGTCCTTGACCCAGTCGAAGTCGTCCGGGCTCTTGCCCATCACGGTCAGGATGTCGCGCAGCACCGTGATGTTGTTGCGTTCGCCGTTCGCGCCGATCAGATACGTCTCGCCCAGGCGGCCCTTGGTCAGGATGGTCCACACGCCCGTGGAGTGGTCGTCCGTGTGGATCCAGTCGCGCACGTTCTCCCCGTTGCCGTACAGCTTCGGGCGCAATCCCTCGAGGATGTTCGTGATCTGACGGGGAATGAACTTCTCCACATGCTGGTACGGGCCGTAGTTGTTCGAGCAGTTGGAGATGGTGGCGCGGATGCCGAACGTGCGGTGCCATGCGCGCACCAGCAGGTCGGAGCTCGCCTTGGTGGAGCTGTACGGGCTGGACGGATGGTACGGGGTCTGCTCCGTGAACTTCGCCGGATCGTCCAGGGCCAGGTCGCCGTACACCTCGTCGGTGCTCACGTGATGGTAGCGCACGTCGTACTTGCGGGCCGCCTCCAGCAGGCGGAACGTGCCCTCCACGTTCGTCTTCAGGAACGGCTCCGGGTTCGCGATGCTGTTGTCATTGTGAGACTCCGCCGCGTAATGCACGATCGCATCATGACCCGGCACGATTTTGTCGAGCAGCTCCGCATCGCAGATGTTCCCGTGCACGAACTCCACACGGTCGCCCAGAATGGACTTGATGTTCTCCAGGTTGCCTGCATACGTCAACGCATCCAGCACCGTGACATGCACGTCCGGATGGTTGTTGTACACGTAATGAACGAAATTCGAACCGATAAAACCACAACCACCGGTCACAATGATATTATGGGGAGTAAACAATTCTTCAGCCATAACTTACAGCATACCGTCAGGCATACCGAGATGGCGAGCAATCGGGAAAAGATACTGCTACTATTGCTGAATTATCCGATACGGAGTTCGTCCATCAATCGTTTCGCCGATGCGTTCAAACGAGTACCCGTCGAACTGCATCTCGTCCAGCTTCTGGGGGGAAAGCACATTGTTCACCCCGAGCTTGCGCAATTGCGCCGGCGTGACATGCACGGTAAACGAATCGGGCGATACCAGGGTAAATACATCCGCCGCTTCTTGTTCCACCACGTTCACGGAAACGAATGCATACCGGTTGTATATCTCTTCCCATCGGCCGTTCGGATCCAGTTTCTTCCACGTGGCAAGGTCAGGTGTGACCTCCAACGCATTCAGCGTGTGCACTCCATTGGCCACCGCGAGATTCGCCAGCTGGGAGCCGAACGCATCATCGATAGCCCACATACCTTGATACTTGGTCTGCAGCGACTGCACCTGTTGCATCAACGGTTGCTTGGTCAGGGGTGCGCTGCCATACTGTACGGGATTCACGGATAGTCCTGATACCAATAATCCGATGGATACAATCGGTGCCACAACAGTACGAGCAATTACGCCATTGCTGAGAACAGCAAAACTCAGCAGACCCACTATGACGAAACACACCATAACCAATAGACGCCCGATATACGGCAGATACATCCCATGATTCGTCCACGCCAGTACTGCGGCGAACACGGAAGCTGCCAGTAACGACTGCTTCCAAGAAAGCCCACCCTCTGTAATAGCCACCGCACGAACCAATATGGCAATATTCGCAACGCCCAAAACCACCACGCATCGGCCGCTGGTCACAGAGGTCAGCATCAATATTTTCGAGAGCCACAGCGGCACGCCCACACAGGCGAATATTGAGAACAACGCGATGACCGCAATAAGACAAACGCTGAGTATGTCAACTTTCTTCCGCTTGATCATGCCGAAGAGAGCAAGGATTATTCCGAGCGGGAACAAATCCACAAAACGCGATGCCTCAACCATATTGGTTGCCGCAGAATCAACGGCATAATCCTTGAACGGGAAAAAGAGAGTGCCCACGGACGATATCAGCGATAGAGGGGGCAATCCTCCTCCAGTGGATTGCCTCGCACCCGGATATGCCGTGTGCAGCATGGATTGAATCGTACCCCATGAAGTCATAACTGCAGAACCGAGAATTACACAGAATAATGCAATTTCGCCTACCAAAATCACGACATCTTTTCGAGAAACCCTGATTTGCCCCCAGTGCCGTATAACGACCCAAAGAATGAGCACTGCGAGAAGATAGCCCAGCGAAATCTGCCATGCGGGGTACAACGTCAGCGCGAACATCCCTGCGCATATCAGGATCACTGCGGCATATGCGGCCCTATGGCCGGTTTCAGTGTCACCAAGGTACCGGTCAAAGCACACGATGGACACGAATATCGCGATAAGCATCTCAGGCAACGCATTGACCGCAAACCACCATTGCACCAACGGGGCACATGCAATGAGGATGGCGCCAACGAACGCTACACCCTTGTGCTTCTCCTGCCGGTGATCATTGCTGATGCAGAGGAAGAACTCATACGCGGCTAAGAAAAGCACCACTAGGCGCGCAGACCAATAAAAAGCAAGCCCTCGGCTACTGCCAAAGAGGATATACCCCCAATGGAATGGTCGAAATATCTCGGCGAGAGCCAGCACAGGTGCATCTTTGACGATGAACATGTCCGCCGGTTTATTGCCAAACAAATCATTAAAGTAGCTATACCCGGAGTAGCTTTGCGAAAAAGCCAGAGGAGTGCCCACCACATATTCGTCGGTTCGTATTATGCGCGGGATTCCCCACACCACGTCCGTGGACATGTCATGCCCCAGCCAGTAATTCCACATGCCTAAGGATGAGCCGTTGACATTGAGAATGACCGCAAAAAGAATTATGCCGCAACCAATCGCAAAACGATACCTATGAACTATATGCCCGATGGCACGAAAACCATATAAGAAACAAAACCACAGAAGTAGAAAAGGTACAAATAAGACCAATACTCGTAATAAAACGATGTAGACTTGCGGAGCGACACCAAAGGTAAGCTTAAAAATATGCTGCTGTATGATTGGAGCACCCAGTGCGAGAATTATGCTGCACGCCAATGCGCCTATAATGGCACCGACCAATTTCCTCCACCTGACGGAACGCACTAAGGTTTTTCTTTTTTCAGCCACAATACTTACCATCAGTTCTCCTCGACAACAGAAAACATCTAGAACATCCTACAAAAAGGAAGCCCGTCATGCACATATACCACCTTCCTCAGCAGGTAGTGCTCGAGTTTCTTGTGCACTTTGTTCCTCGCCAGTCCCTGTGGCGATAATCAGTTCGCTGTCTGTACGCTCTCATCGAACCTTGACATGTTGAGGTAGCATCGTGTCGGTCACTCGTTGGAAGTCACGTAACGCGCACATATGAGCATCAACGTGCTCCGTCCGTCGAGGGAGCTGCTGGCCCCACCGTTTTAGTCAATCCGGTGTTTCGTATGGGAGTCTCGTCTTGTCTAACGACAAAAAACGCGCATAGGGCATAGGACACGAGTCACATCCTTTCAACTCAAGCTCAGACCAAGTGCACAAAATTTCAGACGTTAGGGGGTGCGGACGGAAAGTTGGACGCTTGGGCGTCCGGATTGGAGTCCGCATGTTTTCGATGGAGGATCGGCGCAGGGCCGTTGACCTGTATTTCACGGAGAGCATGACCATCAGGAAGGTCGTCGCCAAGCTCGGCTACCCGTCCGAGGGCGCGCTGGCGAAATGGCTTCGCGAGGACCCGCGCTACACGGGCGCGTGCAGGCGTTCGTATACGCTGGAATGCAAGACGAACGCGGCCAGACGCGCGCTCGAGGGCGAGCCCCTCGCCCGTGTGGCGCGCGACGCGGGCTGCACGCCGACGAGCGTGTACCAGTGGATGCGCCGCTACCGGAGCGAGGGGATACTAGGACTGATGAACGGAAGAAACGCGCCGATGCCGGCCGAACCGATGCCCACGGCCGGCGATGACGTGGAGGAGCTGCGTCGGCAGGTGGAGGCCCTGCGGTTGGAGAACGCGGTGATGAGGGAGACGATCGGGGTTTTAAAAGCCGACGACTGTGTTGGGGGTGGTGCCGTTTTCTTGGACTGTGATCCGAGGAGGAGACGGCCATGGCGAAGTACACGAGGGAACAGCGGCAACGCGCGGTCGAGTTGTATGTGAAATACGAGTGCTGCGCGGCGGACGTGATCCGCGAGCTGGGGTATCCCAGCCGGGAGGCGTTGCGCATGTGGCACCGGGACCGGCCCGACGAACAGGAGACGGGCGTGTCCTCGCAGCGTGGTGAACGGTATGCGCGCTACACGGAGGAGCAGAAGCGTGCGTCCGTGGACCATTATCTGACGCATGGGCGGCGTGCGAGCCGCACGATGCGTCAGATGGGGTATCCGAGCAAAGAGGCGCTTGCCTCGTGGATCGACGAGCTCGCGCCGGGCGAACGCCGGATTCGCCGTGGCCCGGTTCCCGGGGAATTGAAACGGGATGCGGTCCTGAAGGTCGCGTCCGGCGAATTGAGTTCGCGCGAGGCCGCGGAGGCGGTGGGTGTGGATTCGTCGGTCGTGCGAAACCGGAAGCGTCAACTGCTCGGAGACGCGAAAGGACTCATGGTGGCGAAGAGGGAACCGGAACGCGGGGATTCCTCGCAGCAGGACAATCCGGACGCGCTGCGCGGCGAGATCGCCACGTTGCGCGCCGACCTCGAGCGTCTGCGCGCCGAACAGCGGGCCATGGAGATCCGGCTGGCGATCATGAAGGGTGCGGCGGAACTGGTGGGAAAAGAGCCGGGCGCAGACCCGGACAACCTGACAAGCCGAGAGAAGACGACCCTGATCAAGGACATCAGTGAGACGTTGGGCGTGAGCGCGGAGAGACTGCCGAAGGAGGTCGGCATCGCGCGCAGCACGTACCACTACCAGTTGAAGGCCATGCGCCGGCCGGACAAGAACGCGAACCTCCTGTCCCTGGTGCGCGAGGCGTTCGGGAACAGCAGGAGGCGTTACGGGTACAAGCGCATCCACCTCGAGCTCAAAAGCGCGGGCATCATCGTGTCGGCCAAGCGCATCATGCGCCTGATGACCAACCACGGCATGGTCCCCGTGCTCAAGAGCGCGAAGCGCTACAGTTCGTACAAGGGCGAGATCGGCGGCGCACCCGCGAATCCCGTGAACCGCGACTTCCACGCCACCGCGCCGAACCGGCTGTGGGTCACGGACATCACCGAGTTCAGGATCCCGGCGGGCAAGGTGTACCTGTCGCCGGTCATCGACTGCCACGACGGCATGCCCGTCGCCTGGACGATCGGCACGAGTGTATTTCGTCAAGTCGGTGTTTCGTGTTTAGTCATGTATTTTTTTCGGGTTTAG
>OKFX01000082.1_pt1 | contig 70430 bp, 71 predicted proteins | sample 1633441 | NCBI WGS metagenome assembly OKFX01 (sample SAMN04436775, study PRJEB24849) | human gut metagenome | biome: human gut; feature: NICU; material: stool | host: Homo sapiens | place: USA: Saint Louis, MO | collected 2011-03-21
ACCCGGCGGGGACGGTGGACGGCCTGAACCTGTTCAGGATGTGCCGCAATAATCCCGTCACGCTTAAGGATGAGGAGGGGAAATGGCCGATTAACCCCTTCTCGTTTGAGGGGAAGGTTCAGAGTGCGATGAAAGATGCTGTTCGTTATATGAGTACGGCGCTGGATGTTTTGGAAAAAAATAACTCTGACGCTATTGCCAGTATTGCGGATTCTTTATATGGCAACCATTCTCAGGAAACACTGAATGAATGGAAGAGTAATTTAAGACAGAGTATTGTTTATGCCCAGGCATTTGATGCATCGATAAATCTTCATGTTTTTGATAGCCCGGACTCATCTTCTGTTGCTTTCGTAGATAAACAAGAAGCCAGGGATTACTCAAGATATCTCTTAACCGTCTCACGAATCCAGAACAGTGAAACGGACCGCAGGACAAAAAAAATCGACCAGGCTGAAGCAGAGATTAACTATCGTGATGAAAAACACACAAAATACCTTCACATTAACAAATTCAACGTGAAACTAGTAATGGCTAATTTTGGGAGAGACTATTTGGTTACCTCACTTATTCATGAACTTTCTCATGCCAGCAGTGATACCAATGATTATGTGTATGCAACTGCGTATAAGGAGCGCCCGAATGAAGTTTCTTATTTTACACTGAATGCACTGGTTCGTGAAGAAGTGCCGAGGGAGCAGCAACTGCTAGCTTACCGGACATCAGCAAATACCGGTGAGAAAATGGCAAAATGGAACGCGGATACGTTTGCGCATGCCACGAACTTACTCTTTTCCTCCACTCACTCTGGCCGTCATGGTCAGAATTACAGGAACTTCCTGGAGCAAAAGCGAAGAGCTTTCGCAAGACCAGACTGCGGGAATTGAGTTTTGACCTGACGGTCTTCATTCGGTTGGCACCTGAACGCTTAAGGATGAAGACTGTCCACACTGGATTATTATGGGTTATTCTCAACCGAACAATATCGGGCATATATGAAGGCTTTTGCGTCGAACGGAGACGGTGTCTATACCGGGGTTCTACGCCGGAACCCCAGATTTTTCCGTCCGCCAAAATTATCCCCGGTTGAGCAGCTTTATGCCGTCAGCGCGCAGTTGACCATCCGGGGATATGTGGCGGTACAGCGTTTGTCGGGTTATGCCCAGCTCCTGGCATAACGTACTGACTTTCGTCTCTGGCCGCCCCATTGATGCCATTGCCAGTCGCAATTTTATTGGCGTCATTTTGTAAGGCCGTCCGCCGTTCCTCCCGCGCGCTCTTGCTGAGGCCAGGCCTGCAGTCGTTCGCTCGGCTATCAGTTCGCGCTCAAACTCGGCCAGTGCGGCAAAGATCCCAAAAACAAGCTTGCCGGCAGCTGTCGTGGTATCGATGGTCGCTCCGTGACCGGTCAGTACCTTCAGGCCTATCCCGCGCCCGGTAAGGTCATGCACCGTATTAATGAGATGACGAAGGTCGCGCCCGAGTCGATCCAGTTTCCATACAATCAGGGTGTCATCTGGCCGTAGGGCCTTCAGACAGGCAATAAGTCCAGGGCGATCTTCTCGCTTGCCCGATGCCCGGTCTCCATAAAGATGGGCAGCGTCAATGCCGGCAGCGATCAGCGCATCACGCTGTAAATCATTCGCCTGAGAACCATCTGCTTTTGATACCCGCATATAACCAATTAACATTTTACACCTGTCACATATACGTTCGATTATGTGACATTCTGATTTTGGTGCTGATGTCTGTCAACAATAGTCACATTACCCGTCATTTAATTTATGACACGTAAAGGTTGCATTTTAGTGATAATGTTACACTTGCGTGTATAAGCATAAGGATCAGGGATGGCCAACAAAAATAAACTCCTCAGCATTCTTTCGGTCGCTGAGCAGGAGGCGCTTTATGGCCTTCCTGACTTCGATGATGCTCAGCGACTGGAGTTTCTGGCGCTGAATGAATCTGAACTGGCGCTGGCCTGCAGCCGTCGGGGGCTTCACGCTCAAATGTATTGCATCATCCAGATCGCTTACTTTAAAGCCAAGCACCTGTTTTTCCGCTTCGGGTGGGATGATGTTCCGGACGACTGCTGCTTTGTCCTGAGCCGTTATTTCCCCGGAGAGTCACTGCCTGACAAACTGCCCTATAAGCAGGAACGCTATGCTCAGCGGGAAAAAATCTGCGCGCTGTATGGTTACCGCCCCTGGTCATCGGCCCTGTCTTCACCGCTTGAACAACAGGCCGCCCACATTGTTCACCGCGATGTCACTCCCGGCTTTGTCGCCACTGAGTTGATCATCTGGCTCAACGCGCACAAAATCATCCGACCTGGCTATACCACACTTCAGGAGCTGGTAAGCCGGACTCTTTCTGATGAAAGGCAGCGGCTGGGGCGTATCCTGACGGAGCGGCTTGATGACGCCACCATCGATGGTCTGAAAAAGCTGATTGAACGTGATGATACCCTTTCCCGGCTGGCGGTCCTCAGGCAGGATGCTCGTGATTTCGGCTGGCGCCAGATGGTCCAGGAACGGGAAAAACGGGCCATACTGGCGCCATTGCACCGTAAAGCCTGCGACATCCTGCCAGCCCTGAATATTTCTCAGCAGAATCTGCTTTACTACGCCAGCCTGGCAAATTTCTATACCGTTTATGATCTCCGAGAGTTGAAGCCCGATCAGACCCGCCTTTACCTGCTGTGCTATTCATGGGTTCGTTACCGCCAGTTCAGCGATAACCTGGTGGATGCGATGTTTTTCCATATGAAACAGCTCGAGGATGAGAGCCGCAGCGTGGCCAAACAGCTTCTGGCTGACGTCCAGGAAAAACACCGGCGTGAAACGTCTAAAATCGGACGGCTGTTATCGCTTTACGTTGATGATAGCGTCCCGGACCCGACCACTTTTGGCGAAGTCCGTCGTCGGGCCTGGAAAATCATGCCGCGGGAGGCGCTGAAAACCACCGCACAGCGCATGAGTGTAAAACCCGTCAGTAAACTGGCGCTGCAGTGGCAGGCCGTGGACGGTATGACGGCATTAATCCGGCGTCACCTGCGGCCATTATTTTTGTCACTCGATCTCACCAGCGTGGTCCACGACAGCCCGTGGGCTGACGCGCTGAGCTGGCTCAGAATGGTGTTCAGCAAAAAGCAGACGCTTTCACAGCGGTCACTGGCGGAATGCCCGCCGGGTACATTACCGGAGCGGCTGCGCCCGTATCTACTGGAGTTCGGGGAAGATGGCGAGCCCACAGGCCTAAACGCCGGGCGCTATGAGTTCTGGCTCTACCGCCAGATAAGAAAGCGTTTTCAGGCGGGTGAATTCCACCTCAATGACAGTCTCCGCCACCGCCATCTTTCTGATGAACTGGTGCCGGAAGGGGAACAGGCCGCTGTGCTGGCTGAAATGAATATCCCGTTTTTGCAAAAGCCGGTTAAATCGCAGCTCAAGGCGCTGGAGTCCGAACTGCACCGGCAGTGGAAAGCCTTCAACCGCGAGCTGAAGCAGGGGAAGCTGAAACATCTGGAATACGATAAAGAAACGCAGAAACTGACCTGGCATAAGTCCGTGATCAGCCGTCATAAGGCGCAGGAGAAGCGATTTTATGAGCAGTTGCCATTTTGCGATGTAACCGACGTCTTCCGGTTTGTTAACGACCAGTGCCGGTTTCTTCATGCCATGAAGCCGCTGCAACCCCGCTATGCCAAAAAGGATGCCGATGAAGACAGTCTGATGGCGGTCATCGTTGCCCAGGCGATGAATCATGGTAATCATGTGATGGCACGAACCAGTGATATTCCGTTCCATGTGCTGGAAACCACGTACGAACAGTACCTCCGCCTGGCGTCACTGGTCACGGCCAATGACTGCATCACCGATGCCATAGAGGCACTGCCGATTTTCCCGCACTATTCGTTTGATCCGGAAACGCTTTATGGTGCTGTTGACGGGCAGAAGTTTGGCATTGAACGGCCGACAGTAAAGGCCCGACATTCACGTAAATACTTCGGCCGCGGTAAAGGCCTGGTGGCCTACACACTGCTGTGTAACCACATCCCTATCAACGGTTACCTGATTGGCACGAACGACTATGAAGCCCACCATGTCTTTGATATCTGGTACCGCAACACCTCAGAAGTGAAACCCACGGCCATTACCGGCGACATGCACAGCATAAATAAAGCCAACTTTGCGATCCTGCACTGGTTTGGCCTGCGCTTTGAGCCTCATTTTACGGACCTGAACAGGCAGTTGCAGGAGCTGTACTGCATCAGAGATCCGTCGGCCTATAAAAAATGCCTGATCCAGCCCGCCGGACAGATTGACCGGGACCTTATTATCCGCGAGAAAAGCAATCTCGATCGCATCGTCGCCACATTGGGGCTGAAAGAAATGACGCAGGGGACGCTGGTCCGCAAACTGTGCACGTACACCACGACCAATCCGACCCGGCAGGCACTATTTGAATATGATCGGCTGGTACGCAGCATCTACACGCTGAAGTATTTGCGCGATCCGCAGCTGGAACGCAACATCCGGCGTTCCCAGAACCGAATTGAATCTTATCACCAGCTGCGTGCCGCAGTGGCCAAAGTCGGCGGAAAGAAAGAGTTAACCGGGAAAAATGACATTGAAACAGACATCAGTAACCAGTGCGGGCGGCTGATTTCCAACGCTATCGTGTATTACAACTCGGCGATCCTGTCGCGATTGCTGGAACGACTGGAAGCGGAAGGCAATGCCAAGGGCATTGAAGCTCTGGCCCGAATATCACCGGTTGCCTGGCAGCACATTTTGCTGAACGGGCATTATACCTTCCAGAGCAGCAATGAGATTATTGACCTGGATGCGCTGGTTGCCAGGCTGAAACTGGGATAACGGAAAAATCTGGGGTTCCGGCGTAGAACCCCAATACGTTGTTGATTCAGAATATTTTGTCTGAGCCGGCTTGGTACCAACGAATGACTCAAGAAGACTGGCGTGGACTAACGTCGTTGATATACCAACACGTTAATCCGTATGGCCGAATAGAGCTGGATATGGACCAGCGGCTTGCACTGGTAGCCTGATATTGTTTAACGGGCTTGAAACTTTGAGTCTCATCGATGATTTGAGTAAAGAAAACGGTCGTTTTCTTTACTCTGATTTCCTGCTTCTGGCTCGAACAGGATGACTGAGGAATTTTTATTAATATACCCGGTAAACAAAACAATGTTAACATTGCGTCATGATTTACGGGTATATTAACAATTTATGGGTGAAACAATGTTTATCGGATATGCCCGTGTCTCAACTGATGATCAGAATCTCAATTTGCAGCGAGATGCACTTCGGCTAGCTGATTGTGAAAAAATATTTGAAGACCAGATCAGCGGGGCCAAAGCAGAACGTCCCGGTCTTCAGGCTATATTACAGTTTGCCCGACCAGGGGACACCCTGGTTATCTGGCGCCTGGATCGTCTGAGTCGCTCATTAAAGGACCTGATTGAAATGGTTAAATTGCTGGAGTCGAAAAGGATTGGGCTGAAAAGTCTCCAGGAATCCATCGATACGGCCTCCAGTTCGGGAATGCTCATATTTCATCTATTTGGTGCTCTGGCCGAATTCGAGCGCAATCTGACCAGAGAGAGAACGCAGGCTGGTCTTCTGGCGGCCAGGGCAAGAGGCCGTAAGGGGGGGCGGCCGAAGGTGCTGAATAAGGATAAGCAGGCGTTAGCGGTACGTCTCTATGATGAAAAAAAACATACTGTTGAACAAATTTGCGAACTAATGGGGATATCGCGACCTACCCTCTACAAATATATAGACTCTGCAAAAATACAATTATGAGGCAAGTCTATTATTTATAATGAGATATTTTTATATTGTGAAGTACCGGATGGGTATTTAGTGCTGATGACGATATGAGTAATATATAGCGTGAGAGATTAGAACTGTAATTTAGTCAAATAATTCAATAATTGTAGAAAGGAAAATATTAGTGGATTTAAAATTTAGACCAATATCAAAATCAGATCACAACTTCATGGTGCAGATGCTCTATGAAGCAACAATAGCATCAGAGCAAACCTTCGATGTAACTGACGTGCAAAGCTATCCCCATTCTTTTGCATATGTACAAGACTTCCCCAGAACTGGTGAGTTAGGCATTATCGCGGAACTTAATGATAGTACTCCAGTCGGAGCTGCCTGGTTGAGAAATTTTCCTAATGACGATAAACCCGGTATCTCTGGCCCTGAGTTGACCATTGCTATTTCGCCCTCATATCGGCGTCAGGGATTAGCAAAATGCATAATGACTTATCTTTATGCTGCTGCGCGGCAGGAAAATATCAAAATAATTAAGCTCGGCGTGTATCACAAGAATGTACCAGCACTTGAATTTTACAAAAATGATGGCTGGGAGTCTGATGTTGTTTTCGGCGATTATCTGATGATGAAACGCAGCCTGTGATCTCTCATTAGCAGTAGTAACAAAGGGACTGCAAGGGCCCTTTGTAGCAGGTAGTAGAAAGATCCCTTATAACGCTGTTTTTCATAATAACAAGAACACTAACATGGTCAAAGAATGCAATTAGCGTACGTTTTCGTACGGCTGGGCTTCAGGCCCCTAAATATACATAGCGTGCGGTTTGGCTTCGTGGGTCGAAGCCAAATGTCGTCAAATCGCAGCTTCGCTCCCTCTGGGCCAATTATGGCAGGAATGCGTAGCAGACTTCAGAAAAGGGCTGAATGCCGATGAGAACGTCACCCCTATGCAGCGTGACTACGTTCATGCGGGTCTGACACGGATTGCCGATCGGCTCATGGATTTACAGACCAAAATCCAGATGCATAGAAATTGACCTCTATGCCGGAACCCCGGAAAATTCCGCCTTATTTTTCACTTCAGGCGACAACTTATTTGGCTCTTTAGCCAGTGAGGCTGCCGCCCGCCAGTGTTCTGATCCGCTGGCGTAGAGTCTCAACCGGCAGAGTTTCAATGTCCGGCAGCATGGCCACCAGGGACAATGCCTGGATAGCCAACACAATCGCCCTGGGCGGCTTACTCTGCTCATAACGGATGTAGGTACGCATCGAGATACCAAACTCCTCCGCCGCTCGCTCCTGCGTCCAGTCAAGCCCCGTCCGCCAAAGTTTCAACTCGAACCCCGTCATCGTTCCCCCACTCACTATGAGTGTGTCATTTTGTCACATTATACCTTTATAATCTTGTTTGTCACACTAGGCAAAATTTTGGCGGGTTCCCACTTAGAACCCCAAGTCGTAAGTTTTGGGTTCAATGCGCGTTAGCGCATGAAGGCGACAAACATGGCCATAAAGAACTCTGATGATGAGGGTCGCCGGTAGCCCGGCGAAGCCGGTTCCGGTTTGATAGGTTTTGCCTATCCCATCCCTCGCCCTGAAGAGCTAAACCCACTAACAGCGCCACAGAACTGTGTTTGCGCGGTCGGAGTGGTCACGGCAAGGCGTAGCCGCCGCCGGGGCGTAGCTCCGCGTTAGCGGCCTGTAAGGGCGCTTACGAGTGTGTACAACTGGACTAACCGCAATATTCCAGCAGCAGCTCAAATCTTAGTTACAGCATCCATCATAAAGCCACTCTGTTCCGGGCCTTTGGCCCGGACGGGGCGGCTTTGCGGTGGCGAGTTGGCATTTGAAGTTCCCGACTGATTGGCGTTGTTGACGATGCTGAAGCGCAATCTTTGGTGAATTTAGGTAATGAGGAAGCGACCATGCCTGGCGAAGCCAGGAGGTGCTTTGTCGGCGTAGCCGGCGGGTGTTATGTTTAAGATCTGCTAGTTCCTCGATCTCCCTATCCTCACTGTATTTGCCCGAGCAAAGCGAGGGAGGTGCCATCGAGCGCTGTTGCGCGATGACATCCCCTTTTTTAAAAGGCTTATTTTGTAATGGATTAACGTTCGGAATTAACGATATCTATGGGTTACTTTTCGAAACTAACTCTACCCTTCGAAACTATTTTATGTCATTTCGAAACTAATGCTCTTAGGAATGCATAACCGGTTTAAAATGTGGCCACTGTGTAGGACGTCGTGAATTTTATTGGTCGCCGGCAGCGGTAGTTGCGGCGAAAAGAAGAGTATTTCAGAACGCCAGGCAGCAGAAACCCCGCGTCTGGCAAGACACGGTATCGTGGGGAAGGTTTAGGGACGGATCAGAGCTGGCCGGCTCGCTCAAGCAACTGCCGGTAGTAACTTTCCGGATCTCGCGGCAGTAAACCTGGTTGGTCTTTTTTCAGCGCTGCTTCCAGTTGCACAACCTGGTGCGGCATCGCTTTACCGGACCAGCTGACAAATGCCTGATAGAACGGATTGGCTTTTCTCTTTCCCTTCGCGGAGGCGTTGATCCGCCCCTGCAAGCCGTCCAGGACAGCATCAAGACGCTCAGAGTTCTCGATAGTATCCAGTGCGTCTTCCAGTTGGCCAACGGCACGTTCTTTTTCGCGTGCAAGATCCGGACTGACAACCCACCGCTTGATTTGTTTTAGCCGGTTGCGCAGCGAATGCCTGTTTTTGAGGTCAATACCGATGTGCTCAATGCGTAGGAGGTGTCGTTCGTATTTGGTACGCAGCGTTTCTGTCAGGCCATTTTTGATGGCCCAGGTGCGGAACTGGCCGAGCCACTGGCGAATTTCGTCGACGGCGATCCCGCGCGACGTGAAGAATTTTTCGCTGAGCCAGATGCGTAGTGGTTTGTTTTGTCCAGAATCGGTGTCTTTATCATGCAGAACAATGGCGTACTGCAGCTGCTCCATGACCGACAGCGCGTTCAGCGCGACGTCGTAGGCTTTTCGTCCATTATGGTACACATGCAACACGCCCATATAGTGAGCGAGCTGCTCCATTGGCGCCATGATCTCAAACGGGTAGTCGCTGTCCGGATTGTAGTCGCAGTTGGCGGCCATAACCTGGCTTAGGGCCGTCAAGGCTTCACAGGCTTCTGAACGAGCGTGTACGCGCATCGGTTTGGGTACGTAATGGCGATCATTGCGTTTGGTATAGGGAACATAGCCGCTACGACGCAGCTCGACCAAATCAGGGTTGCGGTGCCAGTTATGGCTGCTGACGCGTGCGACAACCTTCGAAGCCATTCCACGAGGAACAGCACAGCTTAAACCCGGTTGATAACGACGGTGAACCTTCGCCTGTCCTTTGCGAAGAGCATTAGCCTCTCCGCGACGTGTTTGGCGTGGTTCAATGAGTGTTGAGCTTTCAACAGTGATTAAATTGGCGCTAGTCAAAGCACCCTGTGCTTATGTTGCACAGAAGGAGTTGAATTTTTTTTGGCACAATTCTATACTCCCTGCATAGAGCAACGCTTCTATACAGTTTTGAGTGAGCCCCGGTAGTCTTTCCCTCCGCCAAGATGAGAAGATTATCGGGGTTTTTGCTTTTCAGAACTGGAGAAAACTCTCAACAGTGCTGCCCTAGCCACTTTACGGGTGTGACTAACCACATAAATCATACTTAAACAGTCGGTAATCTAGCATCCACAAGCTAAAGACTCAAGAAAGTAACCCCGTTACCTTTTGGCTCTGCGCTCTATTTCACACTCAATTAATCTTTCAATTAGCTCAGCTTGTGTTAAACCATCTTCATTGCACAATCCCACCAAGCCTTCTTTCAAAGAATTGCGCACAAAAATTTTAATTTCCTTATGCGTCATCTTCTTACGTGCTATCGAAACGCGCTGCTTCTCAGCCCCACTGAGCGGAGCTCCTTTGCGATATCTACGTTTACCTGTAGCAAAAGAATTGTCGATGTTAGTTATGATGGCTTGGGACATCTCATCCCCCCATTTCAAAAAACGATCTCACTACGATCAGTGCGACAATGTTGTTGAGATTACTACAAAATCAGCCACTTAACAGCCAAGAGAAAGATCTTTTTCACACAGATATCATAACTAACTGAAAAAAAAGAAATTTCTGATAATTGCAAATAAAATGTCAACCCATCGTTCTGAGTATTTTTAATACAAATAAAAGCATCTGAGCGCATAATTCATGGAGTTCTAAGTGATTTCTTCTGAAGCTTTAGCTCTATTTCTTCAATCAATTGATGAACCACCCTGACCAAATCTAACGTCAACTGTTCCGCAGCTTCAAAACTGAGTTTAAGGATGTTGATTTGTCCTTCACCCAGCACGTTTTGCAATGTGACGCGTTTGAACCCATCCTGCTGGCGCCTTTCCTTCAATAAATGAGTAATTCTCTTGGTTATTATCTTTGCCATATCTGGGTATGCTGGATTACCAAAGACATGTATATAATTTTTTACCAAGGGCTCCCAAGAAAACAGTATGTCATATCGACTGACAAAACGGGCTTGCTTAGGAGGAAAGTGCCACAGGACGATAAACGGCATGCTATTCCGCATGCATAACTCAAAATGACGTTGCCATACATTAGGAACTGCTCTGCCTTCACACAACAGATAATAATTAGATGGTATAAGCTCTGGAACAGTGGCAGGAATATGTTCAGATAGAACAGTGCTAATCTGGGTTTGCCAGTGCTCACGCAGTCTCTCAATCATTGGTGGGATAGTGATGCATAACCAGCTTAGGGGGATGTACACAGCGATAGAAGGGGCAACGGTTCCTTCGCCCTCAGAACGAAGATGTACCTTACAACTATTAACTATCTCAATTGCTTGATGATTTTCTTTGCATGTCGCAAGCCAAGCGATAAATGGTTCCGGAACAACATGACATAAATTTCCCCAACTACGCCCGTACTTATAAAGGCTCCAACCAGACCGACGAATGTAGTGATGCTGTACATACAGCACTAATTGCTGTGTCAAAGCATCCTGAGTGGTTGTTTTGATTCTGAATCTTTTACGCGGTTTGATAAGTAAATCAATAAACAACGTTGCCATAAACGCCTATCAGTCTGTGTATCATCACTAAACGTATAATGTTACTCAATAATTCCGTTAATAACATCCAAAACCACTAGTTTCGGCCCAAAGTGAACCTTATATTTCTTAATATATGATACTGATTAATAATAAAATATTCTATATCACCTTAATTTCTGATGATTGAATTCCATCTTAGCCCTCAACATCATGAAGACTTCCAACCTTGCACATTGATAATGTGAACAATTACCAAATCGTTAAAGAACAAAAAAAATCAAATTCAATAAGAATCCACTTAAATAACTGCCAAAAAACCGAAATACCGCGCCAAATCGTTCAATAAACAAGCAAACGGACAATTGATTAATATAGTTAATTATTCTGTTTTGCTGCTTATGTCGATCTAATGATCTGTAAAAAGGATTTTTTGCAGATCATTGATCCGAAAAATTGGGTTTGTCGGGATTTTAGATCTGCCAATGTCATCATTTACAGCATTTAAGATCGTATAAAAAAGCATTTACACAATTTAACTTTGCAAATACACTTCGCGGCATACTTAAGCACAGTCTTCAAAGGATCGCCAGTCCGCCAACTAGCAACCCGTTGAACCTTGTAATTTAGCTTTAGCTTTAGCCTGGACTGCGCCTGATTACACCTAATCGGGCACCTCCCTGCCCCGGGTGTCGGGTGCAGTCCAGGCTAAAGCGCAGTCAGGAGAAACCGCGATGTCCGTTTCCTCTTACAACAGCCTCTGCCAATCATCCAACATGGGATTGATTTTGGCGGAGCCTGCCTGTCTCGCTGCGCTTTATCATTTTTCTGCCGCTCATCAACGGGGAATGTCATGGAACGCTGGTATCTCGCCTGCCATAAAGCCGGTAAAGACAATGTCTTTAAAGCCCAAATGACGTTAGAACGCATGAGTATCATGGCGTTCAGCCCTGTAATGCGTACATACCGTCCCCGTTCCGATCGTCCAGGCCAGCTGCGGCCGGTGATGGAGCAAATGTTTCCTGGGTACCTCTTCATCTTCTTTGATACCGAAATCCACCATTCATCAAAAATCGAACTCTGCCCTGGGATAAGTCACTTGGTACGTTTTGCCGGTGAAATCACCCCAATTCGAGATGCTGTTGTGGATGACGTAATGCAGTTACCTGTTTGCGTGCAAGCCTTTTCCCGTAAGAACCCAGGCAAACGACGCTGGGATAAAGGGGCAACACCTCTTAATCAGCAACAGCGCCAACAAATACAGGCGTTGGTTGATACAAATGATGGCGACACCCGCAGCGCCCTATTCTTTGCCTTCATAGAAGCTCTACGCTAACCGCTCCCCCCGCTTTATTTGATTTCAGCATTTCTCTGTACAACCGGAGGATAGATGTCGAAGCAAGCCCTGAGTAAAACCATTGCCGTTGACTGGCAACCCGAAGATTTTGTCTTGCAAGCATTCGCCCTTGAAGACGATGCCCGGAGCACTTGCCGAGCTGGAATTGACAGTGGTGAAAATTTCCTCCCTCAATATTTATCCCTGCTGAGCCGTTGCCGCTCACTGCGCCAAACGTCACGCCAGCAGCAAAGACATCCCTAATTAACACCCCCTTGGCTGCCCGGTATCCCGGGCGGTCTTTTTTATTGATTACGTGCTTACGTCTCTACGTAACCGAGGTGATATTTATGACACAACGGAAAAACTACTCATTGAATGCCAAACATAATCAGATGCTTAATGAGCAAGCGGTAAATTTGACAGGGATCCTCAGTCGTCCAGTAGCCTGTCGTGATGTGCTTGAGGCCATTTTGGACCTGACCTCAATGCTGGATAATAACGCCCTGGCACAGCGAGTTCTTGATCGTGCCAATGAACCAAAGCGTGGTCGACGCCCCGGCCCGAGGAAAAACCACCTATGAAATCATTCCTCCCCGTCGCTCTCGCTCCGGTGGTGTTGACTGGGTGTGCCCTTAATACCCACACACCGCCGACAGTACCGGCACAGCAGTTTGTCACTACGCTGATCCAGGAACAGCTACCCCTTATCCAACAGGCACAGGCAGAACTCGCTAAAGCCAGTCGTGTACATCTCTCACCGGTCACGCCATTACCTTTACCTGCCTCATCAAAAGTCCTGCCGGCAAGAAATGCAACTGAGACACCTGCACTGGCGGGTCGGGCTGCTCCCACATTGCATGCTATTCGTTATCTCGGGGAACGTGTTGCGACGCCTCCGCTGGCGGGTGCAGGTAAATCCCAGACACTTCGTCAGGCTTTGCGCCAGATAGTGCCGGCAGGGTGGCAAGTTGCTTTCTCGCAAGAACTTAAGCCGGATACTCGGGAAACACTACAGTGGGCAGGTAATGATCAATGGCCATATGTTTTGGACGACGTCTTGCAGCGACAGAACAAGGTGGCGTTGCTCGATTGGCAAGCTCATCGCGTTTCCGTTGCGTCCAAATCGGCCGCGTTTACACCGGGAACGGCAGTCACACCACCACAAATCAAAACGTCAGTACCTACGCCTACAGCCCCAACGAGCACCAGTAAACAAGGTGCGGTTGCTTCTGGGCGCAATCCATTCGGTGGAAAATTACCGGTGCCACGTCCTGCTGCAGCGGTTAAAACCACTGCATTTGTGACCTTGCCTAAAACAGTTATTAAGCCAAAGGTCTGGCGGATAGAAGCCGGTAGCACGCTGAAAGACACCCTGTTTAATTGGGCGGCAAGTGAAACGTGCTCTACTCCGGGGGTCGCTAATTGGACTGTGGCGTGGCTGACACAAGCCAACTATCGTATCGATGCTCCGTTGCAGTTTGAGGGCAGTTTCAGAGATGCGCTGAACGGGTTGTTCACGCTATACGGTACGGCAAAAGTGCCACTGTATGCAGGTGTGCGTATCGAACAATGCGTCATATCGGTGGACGATAAGGAGATCCACTGATGGTCTATTGGCTGTTATCGGTGTTTATAGGTTTCCTCGTCTGGTCAAACATATCACCCCATGACCAAACGGGTACACAGCTGCAGAATAGCTCGCTGAGCCAGCGCGCTATTCAAACCGTCCGTTATATCAATGATATCAATGACTGGCGCTATAACAATCCTTCGCAAAAAGACGGTGTAATCCCGGACAGCGCCTTCGGCTGGTCATCCCTTCCTGCGTTACACAATGTACTGCAGGCTGACCGTGTCTATGTCTACCAACCTGACCAACCAGGACTGATGTCTGCACTGTTAGCACAAAGCCGGCACTCAGCCTTAGTTGGAAAAGTTGTTGCGCGACGCCTGTTGGACAGCTTTGGCAATGACATGCAGGTAATTGTGCCGGATAGCATTACTGACGGCAGCCTGGTGTACCTCAACTAATCCCTCTCCCCAAAGGTTAAAAATGAAAAAACACCTCCCCTTAACCGGGTTGGCGGCGACATTGTGTTTGCTGCTTTCCGGCTGTGCGCCACTTGAACGTATAGACAAAATCGACAACACCGTCTCACAGAATGAAAAACAAGCCGATAAACACCTGCATGCGATAAAAAATGGCGCTGTCGTTCGTGATCTGACATCACAATGGATCAACCCCTATCCATTAAATGCCCAGGCCGGAAGTAATAGCTTACTCCCGCCCTGCGCTGTAGCCATCAACCGCCCTGGTAGCATTACGTTGGCAGAAGTCAGCGCCTTCATCAGTAAACGCTGCCGACTGCCTGTCGTCGTCACACCTGATGCACAAGCCATGCTCGCACCAGCAGGGGGTGGGAAGACTGAACAACTCAGTGGTCCTATTCCCGCGCCAGATCCTAATGGAATGGTGGCTCTGGCAGCGTTAGGTGGAACGCCTGCCCGCACCGCGCAAACAGTGGTCGGCGGTTCTGCTCTCAGAGGGCTCTTCTGGCAAGGAGAGTTGGGCGGTCTACTCGACAATGTCACGACGCGACTGGGATTATCATGGCGATATGAACAAGGGCGGATCGCTATTTTCTACCTCGACACCCGCACCTTCCCGGTCATGTTTATGGACAGTAAAGCGAGCTTTGGCTCCAAGACAGTGAGCGGTACCACCTCGTCAATGGGCGCTACGGGCGACAGCAGCGGCGGTGGACTCAGTGGAGACTCAAATACCTCCCAGGCGACCGAGATGGAAATCAAGTCCAGCCTTTATGAGGACGTCACCAATACCATCAAGTCGATGCTGACGCCGGGTACCGGCCGCATGAATCTGTCCGCCGGTGTGCTAACTGTCACCGATACGCCGCGTGTACTTGAACAGATCGGTCGTTATCTGGATGACCGCAACAATGAGCTCAATCGACAAGTGGTGCTCAACGTACAGGTCTACAGCGTGGAAAAACGCACTCAGGATCAGTACGGCATTGATTGGAACGCCGTATTCAACAGCGGCAGCATCGGATTGTCATTGACCAATGCATTCAGTGGTGCTGCTTCCGATGCCCTGAACGGGGGTGTTTCTATCCTTGATGGCAAAGGTGCCGGCACAAAGGCCTTTATCAAAGCCTTGTCCGAGCAAGCGAATGTTAGCGTGATGACCGAAGCATCGAGCATGACCACTAACCTGTCTGCAGTGCCGATCCAGGTTGCTCTGCAACAGGACTATGCCTCCAACGTCACCACCGAAAACACGGCCAACGTCGGCTCATCGAGCAGTATCACCAAATCGACGATCACTACCGGCTTCAATATGACGGTATTGCCATTCCTGATGCCCAAGTCGCCAAAAATGCAGCTGCAGTTCGCGATCAATATGTCCGACGACCCGACAATGCGCACGTTTACCAGCGAAAAAACGTCTGTCGAACTGATGAAAACTCGCCTCAAGACGTTTACCCAACGCGTGATCATGCAGTCCGGACAAACGCTGGTGCTGAGTGGCTATCAGTCTCTCAATAACACCGTTAACCGTCAGGGAGTTGGGAGTTTCCGCTTCTTCGGGCTTGGCGGTGGAGCCAACGGTGAGAACAACAAAACCATGCTTGTCATTCTTATCACACCTGTCATCTTGGGATAAGCCATGAAACAACAGACGACATACACGTTGCAGAATGGGAAGGTTTGGCTTGTGGCAGGATTGCACTGGCAATATCTTCCGTTACGTGGGCGCCGTAGCATGCGAATGCGCGCTAAAGAGGCAAATGCCAGTCACTGGGCGGCGTTGTCTATCGGCGACGGACAAGCCCAAGGCACGTTACTGGGCACTGTCACTATCTCTGATAAATCCCCCCGGACAAGGGGGCAACATTCGTTGGCATCGATGGCGTTAGCTGTTATGCCGGTGCTACCAGAAGCCTGTTACGGTGTTTTCCCCCTCGCTGATGGCCAATATTGGTTTGTCGCTATCAGCGACGGCATGCTCTCCCCGTTCGGCGACATCGTAGGCGACGATGCAGCCATACGAACCGCAGTTTCAAATTTTCTACAGATAACCTCGGCACCAACAGCAGGTTGGACGGTGTACGCCCCAAGCGGTTTTTTCCCGGATAAGGAAACCGAAGATAAGGCGCTCTCAGCACTGATCGACAACAAAATCGGTTTACGACGCGCCCGCCTAAGTAAAACGCATAACCCTCAGTTACTGTGGTTATGGGGCATTACAGTGGTGGCCTTGGGCACGGGATATGCCGGTTATACGGCGTGGCAAACACATCTGGAAGATGCGCGCATTGCCGCCGCTCAGGCCGCATTGATGGCCAGGCAACAATTGGAGCAACAGGCTCCGGCCGACAACCTGAAACCCTGGGCAATGCAACCGAAATTCCCCTCGATGCTCAGTGCCTGCAGTAGCGTGTGGAAAGACGCGCAGATTTCCATTGCGGGATGGGTGTTCAACACGGCCACATGCGATGCACACGGCAAGATCATACTGCATTATACCTTGCCGAATGGGGGAACCGTGGGTGACTTTGCCTTGCGGCTGCCGGTTCTCTACGGCTCAGACATTGAACCGGTGTTTAACATTCCCGGCAGCGCTGATGATGCGTCCTTTGCCTTAACCGTTCCGCTATCACTGCCGGAAACCCCTGAACTTTTACTCCCGGGCAACCAACAGATTCAACATCTGACCAGCTATGCCCAGCGCATCAATGCCCGTCTGCGCCTCAGTGAAACAGATGCTGCCACCCAGTTAACACAGGGCGACATACAAAACCTGCCCTGGCGTACCTATAGCTTTACGTTCATTACCGACATACCGCCTGATCGGTTGTTTGCCCCTACGCGCTTCAATAGCCGTGGAATAAGGGCGTCCAGTATCACGACGACGCTCAAGAACAATCGCCTGGAATACACCATTGAGGGACTTCTGTATGCCAACCGTTAAATCCTGGGTAACACCCTGGGCATTGTGCCTGGTGTTGACCGTACCCGGTGCATTCGCCGCGCCTGTCGCTGACATACCGGCGGCCCCACTTGCTACACCGTCGGCTGAACAGTCGGTGAAGCCGCCAACATCAGCAGATATTCCCCTGCCAACCACTTTCACCCGCACCGAGGCTGGACGGGCATTAAATCTGGGGCAACTGGAAGCCATACAGGCTGAGACGGTGCTGTATGAGGCTCAGCTTGCCAGGGCCAAAGCTTTGAATGAGCTGCAAAAAAACGGTTATGACCGAGGACTGGATCAGCCTTTCAATCCGGCTCCCCCCTCTCAGGACAACAAGAATGAAGTCAAGGGTGCAACTCAAGATGCCACCCCGCCACAAATCGTTGAGATCACCGGTACCGGTAAGGGCTTTACCGCTGTGTTAGCCCTCAGTAATGGCAACCAGGTCACTGTGCAAACAGGAAACCGCATTCCAGGTACGGAATACGTTGTTAAACGTATCAACCTCAATGAAGTGGTCGTCACCGGGAAAAACCAAACAATGGTGTCACTTTCCTTTGCGGGGTAACGAACATGTTCGAAAAACGCGGTTCAACATACCTCTATTTGGACCTGACAAAGTCTGATGCCCCCACCCTGTACATCTCTGATGCTCACATCGGTCACTTGGCCGTTCAGTCTGAAATTGCCAACGCGCACAAGAAACACCCCAGGCTGCACATCGAGCGCGTACAGCTCGATAAATTAAGAGAATTGCAGCAAAGCCAGGTAACAGACAACCCCGAGGCTAACGATTATTCCGCGCAACAGGCGAAGATCATTGGTTTTTTTCGGGAAGCCAAGAAAAAAGGCGCCAGTGATATTCATCTGCTAATCGGGATGAATAATGTGACAGTGGTGCAATTTCGTGTGCATGGTGATCTCGAAACGGTAACCCAATTGGATCATGCAGAAGGGGTAACGCTAGCATCAACCATCGTGATGTCTATGTGTGACGTGGCCGAAAAGAGTTTTAACCCCAATCGCGCTCAGGATGGGCGGGTACGTAAAGAGTTTCTGCAGGGGCTTCATCTCTTCGGCGCCCGCTATGCGCATACGCCGGCAGAGTTTGGTTTGTATGTCGTAATGCGCATTTTACCTGATGAAGGCAAAGCCCCTCCCACACTGGACGAATTGGGTTTTTTACCGGAACAACAAACACTCATTCGCCGCATGCTGGCACGCCCCGAAGGCGTGATTATCCTGTCAGGCCCGACCGGTTCAGGGAAAAGTACGTCCCTGCGTACATTCAGCGAGATGTACCTGTCTTTTACCGGCCACCGCAAACGCTTGATGACGCTGGAAGATCCGCCAGAAGGGTTGATTCTGGGGGCAGTTCAGACGCCCATCATTGCAGATAAAAACGATCCGGATGCCGTTAGTCGTGCCTGGGTTAGGTCTATTTCTGCCGCGTTACGCTTGGATCCTGATGCCATGGTCGTCGGCGAAATTCGTGATGCCAACTCGGTTAAATCTGCACTGACGGCGGCCAAGTCCGGCCACCTGGTGGAAACCACGCTGCATGCGAATGACGCTGTCGGCATTCTTGACCGCCTGACCGACACATTGGGTATCCCAATGGGGCAGGTTGCTGACCCGCAAGTCATGATCGGATTAATCGCCCAGCGCCTGGTGCAACTGCTGTGCCCGCACTGCAAAAAAAGCTGGAGTGAGGTCTGTGACAGGTTGGAAGAAGAGAAGAAAGAGCTACTTGAGCGATTTTGCGAGGTGGAGAAACTGGCCTTTCGCCATCCGGAGGGATGTGAGCACTGTTACAAGGGCGTTACCGGTCGGCGTGTTATTGCCGAAGTTATCCGCCCTGATGCCCGGTTTATGGAACTCTTTCGCCATGAGGGCAAGCTGGCCGCACGCAGCTATTGGGTTAACGAACTGGGGGGTATTACCCGCGGCCAACATTTGCTGCGTTATCTCAATGCAGGGATGGTCGACCCGATTGATGCGGATTACATCAGTCCCCTGGACGAGGACAGTCTGACCTTGCTGCCACCGGAGATAAAATCATGATTTTACGCTTACGCGAACGTCTGGCAGCACTCCGCAGTAAGGTGCCCTCATCGAAAAATATGAATGAAGGGTTAGGCCGCTGGTTGGCTCAAAAAACTTTCTCCACCGCCGACCGACTGACCCTTTACGAGGATTTGGCTTTCCTGCTCGACAACAACCTCAAAGTAGAAAAAGCCCTCCAGGCAATGATAGGAAGTTATGGGGAAAAACGCCCCCCTGTTGTTTACTGCCTTGAAGAAATGCTCAGCGCCCTGCGCCAGGGAAAATCAGTTGATCAGGGACTTGCATCCTGGATACCTCGTCAGGAGGCAGCCATTCTCAGTGCCGGTGTCCAGGACGGCAACCTGGCTGCGGCCTTATATAGGGCCATCACTGTGGTTCAGGGAATGTCGGATATGAAATCCGCATTGGTTTCTACGTTGACTTACCCGTTAATGCTACTGGCAACCACCTTTGCAATGATGAAAATGGTGACTGTCTATTTTTTGCCTCGTCTGGAGTCATTATCAGCCCGAGATAACTGGGTTGGCGCATTGTGGTGGCTTAGCACTATCTCCGAATTTTTTGTAAACCACGTAATTATTCTCAGCGGACTCATCATTTTGTTCGTTTTTTTCGTGATCTGGTCAATGCCGAACCTGATTGGGAAAACACGACAACTTGTTTTAGACCGCTTATTGCCCTGGAGTGTTTATCGCGATGTTCAAGGAGTGGGATTTCTTTTAAATTTCAGCGCATTGATGCGTGCTCAAGTGAAAACCGAAGATGCAATAGATATCTTAAGTCGCTATGCACCGCCCTGGTTGTATGAGCGCTTAGCTGCCGCACAACGTCAGGTTAGACAAGGTAATCATCTGGGACTGGCATTGCGTAATGCCGGCTATGGATTTCCTTCCCCTCGAGCTATCGACAAGCTGGTCCTGCTGACCGATGGCGATAACGCTGAAATCATTATTGAAAACTTTGCTCGAGCCTGGCTTGTGCAAACTGTAGTCCGGATCAAGCGGACGGCGTCCTTACTTTCCAACCTCGCATTGGGCACCAACGCTGGTTACATGATCCTGATCGTCCTTGCTACACAAAACCTCAACGACCTCGTGGGCGCACATTAATGTACCCATCTTTCTAAAAACCTAAAGGAAATAGTATGGAACAGACACAAACACCACTTCGTTCAGTGATCAACCGTGGTGCAATTACCTTGCTTGAAGCAGCTATTTATATCGTTATTGCTTTGGTAATACTGACGGTCGCCATTACCCAGGGAGGGGGGTTGTTTAACAAAAACGATGCCAGTACTGAGTACAACAATGCCGCAGAGTTGCTGACTAACAGTCGCAGTATGCTGAAAACCTCTGGCATCTATAACTTCGCAGCAGCGGATGCCATGACGGGGGCACTGATCCAGTTTGGTGGTGCGCCGGCAAACATGACTGTTGTGGGTACAAAGTCCTCCGGAACCGCCAAGCTTCAAAACTTGTGGGGTGGGGCTGTCACCGTGCAACCCGTTGCTACCGCTGGCGGTCAAAAATCCTCTTTCTCACTGACATACGCAGCAATCCCGCAGGAAGCCTGTATTACCCTGGCAACCAAACTTAGCGCCGCGCCGAGTGTTGTTACCACCATGGTCAACGGTACATCCACTAACGGTGCGATCGCAGCCAGTGCTGTCGGGGCGCAATGTACTGCAGATAAAGGCTCTGTTGGTCAAAACACCCTCACGTTTACCAGCAACACCTGATGCCCATCCTGCCGGCAACGCCCTGTTGCCGGCCTCTTTCTGGAGTGCATTCTTATGTTGTTTCCCTTTCAACGTGTCTTGCTCAGACTGGTGCTGGGTGGGGCATTATTCTTAGCATTGCCGGCACAGGCATTCTGTTTTAATGAAGCCGGGGCACGCTATAAAGTCGACCCCCTATTACTGCGTTCGATGGCTACCGTCGAAAGCAGCCTAAACCCCCGAGCAGTCGGCATGAATCGCGATAAGAAGGGGCGCGTCACCAGTCGCGATTTCGGGCTGATGCAAATCAATGATCGACACATCCCTCAATTGCGTGCTCTTGGGCTTATTACGAGTGAACAAGACCTGCTGAGCAATACGTGCCTCAATGTACAAATCGGAGCATGGATACTGGCGAAACACCTAAAGCAATGCGGCGTAAATTGGCAATGCCTCGGCTCCTACAATGCCGGGTTCGCTGACAACAATGGTCCGCGTCGCATGATTTACGCCCGGAAGATCTATGCCATGTACATGAAGCTCAAGGGAGGTGCGGCCTGATGGCCATGTACCTTTTGAAGATCACTCTGCTGGTCGGCTTCGCCAGTGTCTTTCTCGTTATCCTCACACAACCGCTCGTTAATCAGGCCAAGCAATTTCTACTCGAACATCATGGGCCACCACTCACTCAATTGCAGGTACGTAGCGTCACGATAACTTTCGTCGGCACCGGCACTGTCCTGATCGCAACAACAGCATTAGCTGGCTTCCCGTGGTTAGGGGCCGTCAAAATCATTGGATTACTCGCATGGGGCATCCCAATGGTGTTACTCGACATGCGGAACTACTGGCTGCCACTACGGTATACCAATGGATTTTGGCTGACGGGCCTGCTGTTTACATTTCTACCTGAGAGCAGCCTCACCATAACAACTGCGCTTATCGGCAGTGGCAGCATGTTCATCTTCTTGTATGCCTTTCACTACGGTGCCAAACGCCTTCGGGGTGATGAAGGATTTGGCATGGGCGACGTTCATTTGATTGCTGCGCTGTGTGCCTGGCTTCCCTGGCAATTGGCCAGCCTGCTGAGCGGATGTGCATTCTTGCTGTTTATCGCTGGGGCGCTTCTGACAAATAAAAGCCCTCAGCCCTATGCTCCTTGGTTGTTCGCCTTATTGGCGGGACTTGCCGGGTGTTTCCCTCACTCAACCATATTGGGTGTTTTATGACTGATAACGTTACCCGCCCTCGCATCAATAGGGGGCTATCGTTGATCTCAATGGCCATTGTGCTAGGGATCGTGTTGATCGCTGCGCCGATCGGACTGGAAAAATATTCCAACTATGTGGAGGAACAAACCTGGGTCGTGACAGCCACGCACCTGAGCACGGTGAGCCAGGGCGCACGCCGATACGTTAAAGATAACTACGACACCTTACTGAATCAGGTTAAAGGGGGCAGCAACGTCACGGTAACCGGGCAGATCCTTAGGGATAAAGGGTATTTACCCGCAGGTTTTTCCCTGACCAACAATAACACCCAGACCTATATCCTTGCCGTAACACGCAATCCCGCGCAAACCGACAAATTGGTCGCGTTTGTTTTGACGGCAGGTGGTCAAGACATTGCGTTCAAGGGGCAGCGATATATCGCCCAGAACACCTCTGGCCTTGGGGGATATATCTACCCAGCCAATATTGCCAACGGTGCTGGCGGTGGCTGGCAAGTCAACCTGTCAAGTCTGGGACTCAGCGGGCAGAGTGGTCACTTGGCAGCCTATCTGACGTCTGATGTATTGGCCGGTGGGGCGGAGGAAAGTGATCGCTTGTATCGCTTCCAGGTTAACGGTCGTCCCGATCTCAACAAGATGCATACTGCGATCGATATGGGGGCCAACGACCTGAATAACAGCAATAATATCAATGCACAAACAGGTAATTATCAGCAGAATATCAATGCTCAAAACCTGGTCGCCCGCGACGGAATAACCGCAGGTGGCGGTATAGCCGCAGCGGGAGATATTCGCAGCAATAGTGGCTGGCTCATCACCAAAAACGGCAAAGGTTGGCTCAATGAAGACCATGGCGGTGGGTTATATATGGATGACAACGACTGGATTAAGTCAGTGAACGGCAAAGGGATTTATACCAGCGGTCAACTAAAAGGCGGGACGGTCAGGTCAGATAGCCGCCTCTCTGCTGGTGAAGTGCTTCAGCTTGACCAGGCCAACAGTGCAGGTACCTGGTGCGGCGGTGCCGGGTTGATTAGTCGTGATGGTGCTGGCGCGGTTTTGTCTTGCGTCAATAATGTCTGGACGCCTACTGGCGGTAAGATTGACAACAATCGCTGCCAATGGGTTGAAGCACCCAATGCGTGGAGTATGGGCTCAGGATACAAAACAGCCCAATGCCCTACAGGTTGGGTATTGAGTGGGCTTCGTTGGTTCCAAATTCCCAAATATGTCGATGACGAGCATGTGGACGCGTTCTGTTGCCCAATGAGTTAATCCATCCTCTATTCAGATACTCCCATCATGAAATCCTTTTATTACCTCATAAACACTGGTCAGTGTTACCAATAAATCGCGTTACCCCACCTTTCCGTAGGACACTCATCAATGAAAACCTTTATGGTCGCATGCACTGTGCTAATGCTCAGTGCATGTTCGCGTGACATATCTACCCATTCGCTGGTTACCCCCCAGGCCCACATCATCCACTCAGCACAGGACATACAAAACACCACGACCCTACTCAACCAAGCTGACGCCATTAACCAGACACGTTCATCGTTGCTCATCCCACGAATCACCGCTAACTCTCAGAGGATCTCAGTGGATTGGGACGGCGACGCTATCGAACTGCTCAGTCAGTTAGCGCATCAACGCGGTTTGTCCTTTGCCTATACGGGCGTTCGCCTACCCCTGCCCCTGACAATCCATGTACAGGACGCAACCTTTGAACAGGTTCTGCGTTTGGTTCGCACCCAGATCGATTGGCGAGCTCAGCTGGATCAGCAGCCAACAGAGCTACGACTCTATTTCATGTTACCCCTGAAAAAAGGAAAACTGGCATGACACAAAAAGCCCTGGCCCTGTGCCTGGCACTGGTCACGGTGCCGGCTATCGGGGCTACAACTGAATCATCCCCTCCACCAAGTATTGATGCCTATTTGTCACCCAAGACCATAGACAAACATGGCCTTAACGACACGCTCTGGCAGCTACTAAATGATGCAGGCCAAACCGTGGGCTTTCGTGGGGGAAAGGCTCAACGCGCCTGGGAGCTTCAACAGGTTCTGAATGGTCAGAACGATGCGCTTAATCGCCTATATACGTTCGCCCCCCTCATCAGCAGACAAGGTTGGTTACCTCCGGTGATCGTGGCATCTGAATCTCTGGCCCACATTACCGATAGTCAGATCCGCACAGCCAACAAGGTCTACAACATTCTCGTTCCCGAGCGATTTGTCAGCAACCCGCCGACCTGGCGCCAATATTTGCTGGCTGGCCTGGGCATCAACACAGACATTCCAACGGAAATCCGCCCCAAAAATGGAGACGAAGAAAAAGTCTGGAGAGCAGCCATAGAGAAAGGATGGCAGGAAGGGCGAGAAAGTGCCGACCGAACCCTGGAAAGTAATTTTGGACGGCTGACCCGGGATTACACCGGCATGGTGCGTTATTCCACCCTTGTACAACAGGGCATGATCACACCACCAGTGGTCAGCGAACAACTGCAGTCTGTCACCGGTTCGAAAGACAAGCTGATGCTGGGCGACAAAGTCCGTGACCTGAAACAACGTGCCGGCTTCGAACTGGATAAAAAACGCTGGAAACCCACGATAAACACCCAACAGTAATCAACATCACACTCAGCAAGGAGTGTCGACATGACGGATTTAGACAGTTTTGATTTCAGGGGCGGTCTTACCGCTGACAAACTCCGAGAGTTCTTCGTTCACTGTTACCGCCATAACGTATCGGATATTCATCTGCAAAGTGGCAGTCCCATCGTTGTCGATCATCATGGCCGTAAAGTGGTCGCCGGTCAGTTCCCTCTGGAGCATGCCAATTTGGTTCGCCTGATTGATGAGGTGTATACCCCGGATATCAAATCCCTCGTTCAGGGAGGGCAAGGGGCCGATCGTCCCCTGCAGTTAGAAGGTGACAATAATGGCCGTTTTGGGCTCGAACGCGGTGAGCGTGTCAGATTTCGGACCAACTTCATCCAAGCGACGATCGGGCCGCTCAATACCGCCATTGCCATGACTCTGCGTATCATTCCGTCGAACATCCCCATCCTTGAGGATATGGGGATAGAAGAGGATTTGTTCCGCAGCTTTTTACCGATGGATGGCATGGGGTTGGTCTGCGGCCCGACGGGTTCGGGAAAGTCCACGCTTCTGGCCTCCGTATACCAGCATTACGGTGAAACAAACCCTAACGGCAAACTGGTGACCTATGAGGATCCTGTCGAGTATTTGTTAAATAGCCCTCGATTATTGCTGCGACCGCAGCAGTCTGAAATAGGACGTGATGTACCCAGTTTTGCCCACGGTTTGCGCCTGGCTTTACGTCGGGCTCCCCATATTATCGGCATCGGTGAAATCCGTGACCTTGAGACGCTCCAGGCTGCAGTCGCTTGCGCCCAGTCCGGACACTTAACGTTAGGTACACTTCACGCCTTCTCACCCGGGCATGCCTTTTCACGCTGTGTCTTGATGGCACCCAACGACTCACGTGAACAAATCGCCTTCGACCTTCTGGACGCCATGCGCTTTGTCGTTGTGCAACACCTGTTGCCGACGATCGACGGCAAACGCCAGGCTGTCCGGGAATATGTGCTGTTTGATGACGACTGGCGCCACCGGCTTGGACTCGAACACTACTCACGCTGGCCCGACATGATCAACGCAACGCTACGGGAAAAACAAAGTCGGATCGCAGATCAAGCCTGGACGCTGTTTGTAGAAGGCCGCATCGATAGCCGTGTCGCAGAACGGGTGATCGGTTGGCGTGAGTTCACCGATAAACAACGGAGATATTGATGAATAACGACTATTCCCCCTGGATCGACAGTGGGCAGCCCGCCACCTTGATGGATAGCGACTATTCCCCTTGGCTCGACAGTGGGCGACCCGCCACCTTCTGGGGTATTCCCGTGTTGGTTTATCTGGTGCTGCTTATCTGGGTCATTTGGCCAAGTCTGCCCATGCTCATGTTTTGCATCGCCTTGCTGATTTTTTACAAGGTGCTGGCCATCTTCGGTTACACGCTAACAGTGCTGTTGCAACGACTGCTGCACCGGATGCGGGGAAACATCATTACCGGGCGACCTTGGTGGTATCGAAAATTTTTTGAATAGGAGCTGTGATGAAAGAACAATATGCAAAATCTGACACGCCATTTCTGGCCGGCTATTTACTCCAATCCCTGATATACCGCCCTATTCGCATTTGGATTGGCATCTATTCGGGTAATGTCGATGAACTGGGCTGGGAGGGGGAATGAAAGTCACTGAACCGACTTACCTGGTGATCCCGTTTGAGCAACTTAAAGAAGCCAAGCGCCAGGCTGGAAAACTTGAAAATGGCCAAAATGCCCTTGAGTTCGATGCTGATAAGAAACTGTGGTTCGCCAGACCTGGGGCGGATCTCAGCAAGTTGTCGCGATGGAGGACAGACACTGCTCTGGTGATGTCTGCACAGGGCGATCCCCAACAGGAATTTGGCGACTTTATCCGCGTCCTTGGGGGCAAACTTAGCGGGCCTCCAACAATGGATGGGAAAGCTCACCGTATCGCAATGGATGATGATAAAGCCGGGAAACAGTCAGGGGTTTATGTGGGCCATAAGGATGGCTTTGCCAACGGCTGGTTCACCGACCATCGCGCGGGAGATCACCCTAACGTTTGGTCATCAGCCTCTGCCCGGCCAGATCCTACTGTTATTGCTCACCAAAAGGCGATAGCCGCTCAGGAGCAACTTCGGCGTGAACAACGCAAGATAAAGGAACACAATCAGGTCGCACAGGCATCCGCCTCTCGTTACGCCCCCCTCAATCAGGCTGGCCATAATCATGCTTACCTGAACAAAAAAGGGGTCAAAGCCGCAAAAGGTCTCCGCTCAGAACGAGAAAATCTGGTCATTCCTCTCAGCAATGCGGCCGGGGATATCCGTACACTGCAAACCATCGCCCCCGATGGTAGTAAACGCCTCAGCAAAGGTGGCCAAAAGGAGGGCAGTTTTTTTGTCGTCGGTGGTTCATTGAAAAATGGCAGTCCCATCGTCTTTGCCGAGGGGTACGCGACCGCATCCAGTGGGGCAATGGCCCTTCAGCATCCCGTCGTCATGACCGTTGACTCCGGCAATCTGGTGAAAGTGGCGAAAGCCCTGCATGAACGCTATCCCGACAGCCCTAAGTTATTTTTGGGGGATGACGACCTGCCAAAACCCAAACGCCCGGGCAACCCCGGTAAAGAGAAAGCAGAAGAAGCTGCCGAAGCCACCGGCGGCACGGTGATACTGCCGACGTTTACGCCGTCAGAACGGCAACAAGGCCTCACCGATTTTAACGATTTTCACCAGGCTCGAGGGTTAGAGGCATTAACCCAGTACCTGGCCCCCACATTTGCCGCACTGAATATCACTCAAGTGGAGCCCACAGTGGAAAATACCCCTATCGCTGAACCGGTACTGGATCCGGTAGACGATACGCCAATGCCGTCGATACCGGAACCCATCGAACCGAACATCAGTGCCAACGACACCAGGATGCAAGCTTCGGCAGATCCCGAGCCCACAGTCACGGCTGCAGCTTATGTTGAACCTTCACCTCCCTTCCAGGAGGACTATGCCGACTACAGCCATATTATTGCAGAATTGAATGATCAGGAGGTCCTGGAGTATTCACCTACGGCACCTGTCTCACCCTCCATGAAGGATGAGCAGGAAACTGATGATAATAAAGCAGTAGATAAACAGGCAAAAATTGCACCAACAGAAATAACATCGCTCACCGCAGCAGCGGAGCAACTCGAAGACATAGCTGCACCTGTTTCGTTTGCCAGTCGCCTCGCACCAACGCCGGCTTCTGGCCCAATCAACGAAAGCGCCAATACGCCTCCAACGGAAACGCAGGCTTCCGATGTTGAGCTCGAAGTTGACGGTATACGGATAGAAATGCCGGACGGCAAACAAAGTCGCCAGGTCACCCCTCTTGATCTGGATGCATTAATGCAACAGATCACTCATGAAATTGCAGCAGATGGCCGTTCTGTAAAATATTTGTTCTCCGGTGAGCCGGCTTTTGTTGACCACGGTGACCGACTCACGATGGCCAATGCCACGGCGAGCCAAAACGATGCCATGATCTTGACTGCCCTGCTGGTTGCCCGTGAGCAATATCGGGGACGTATTGAATTGACCGGCAGCGATGAGTTTAAACAGCGTGCTGTGACGTTGATCGCCGAGTACAACCTCGATGTCAAAATGAAGAACCCACAACAACAGTTAATGCTGGATGAAGCGCGCAAGGCATTGAGCAATGAACCCGCACCGGGAGACACCCCAACGCCAGTCGGAATGCCGACGGCGGCGATTGTGCCAGAACGAGAGTCAACATCACCCTCTGTTGCCCCCTCAGAAAAAAACAGTCTCCCGCCGGAACTGAGACCGACGGTATTGCCGACCGATGAACCCCGTAACGCCAGCCGCAAAGAGAGCGAAGCCGGACTGACCGGCACCTTACTGGGGCACGGTCAGGCTCGCTATAACTTCGACGAGTCGGAGAACAACAGCTACTACGTGCATTTACGCACGGCTGGGGGCGAGCGGTACATTTGGGGGAAAGAACTGGCCCAAATCGTACCCGCCAGTGGTCTCAAGAAGGATGACGTTGTTACGCTGAGATGGTTAGGCAATAAAGAAGTAACTGTTATGGCTAAAGTTCGGGATGAAAAGGGAAAGGTCATTGTTAATGCCGACGGTACTGAGAAAATGGAGGAAATCGCCACCCATCGAAACCAGTGGGAGATTAAATCGGCAATCGACCCACAATTACTGGTCAGTCACGAACAACAGGCCACGCCACCGGCGACATTGGTTGCTTACGACATGACCCACTTTACCGCGTTGCAGCAGCAAGTGATCCAACTGGCCAAAGATGCCGGTATCTCGTTGCCACCGCTCCCTGAACCTACCAACGATCTGGTGTGGCTTAAACCCAACGGAGAAGGAACTGCCGCCCCGGCAACACGTCCGGCACAACCAAACCTGCCGGTACAAACCCAGGATGCCGGCACGGTATTGATGAAAGCTATGGACAGTGAAAATCAGCTCAAGCTACTGCTGGTTAAAGGCCTGGGTGAGTATGTTCAGGGCGTTGTGCAATATCAGGACGAATATCATCCGGTGCTGGGCAAACTCTGCACCAATGACAAGGGCCATCGTTATCTGGCACTCAATGCTGTGACTACCGAAGGTGTAACAGCGATTGGCTACGGTAATGCAGTCAATCATGAGTCGGGAGCCAATAATGCCTTCGTTTTCCGGCTGAAAGGGGAAAAGGATCGCCTCTACGCCCCGTTGGTTGAACCGGCAAAGTGTCCCCCGGCCCTGCATAAACAACTTGGGTTTACGCACGACTACATTCCACCGTCGCAAACCCCGCAGCGCCGGGACATCGATATTGTGGAGAACACCTCCCGGCCTACCCCGCAGTCACCCCGCCCTGGGGTGTAAGGAGTTATTATGCAATTACACTCAATTTTACTGGCCGCGTTGCTGGCCAGTACGTTGCCGACGCATGCCGCGACGTGTCGGGCAGCCTCAGCGGCTCAAATCGGTGCTCAAAACGGCTATGAACGGGATCGCAAAGCAGCAGAAGCCTGGTCTCAGCGCGAAAATCAGGTGTCCAGTGGGTTGCAACAGTGTTTAGGCGATATTAGTACAGCGATCACCGTGCCAACCTTTCCAGACCTGAGCGGTATTCTCAACGGCATCAAAGACAAGATTTGCCGCGCCGCGCACGACAAGATCCAAGAGTATATTCCGAGTCAAATTGACCCCTGGGGGGATTTATCTTCTCGCAGCGGTGGCCTGGTTGGCACATCTTCCCGTTCAGTCAATGCGCCAAAGAATTACGCACCAACCTCTTACCAACAGGTCCCTGTTACTTCGTCACCGCCATCGCAACCCTCGAACGCGACCGGCGGGGATTACCTCTTTAGTCGTTAATACGTCTTCCGCCAAATCAGCGGATGTCACCTGTTCCTCCTTGCAGCCTCACCGGGCATAACCTGGTGGGGCCAGTGTCCGTGGATAACGTCATGCAAAAAAAACAACCTGTGACTCCTGCCCCGGAGTTACCTGGTCCCTACGACGCCGCCATCGCGCAGCATCAGGCCAACCAATTGAATGTTAGCTTCACCCGCAAGTCATTGACCACAAACGTGTGGCAAAGCGCCACCATCACCCTCTGTTTGTTGATTATTGGTGTGTTGATCTACGCCGTTTTGCACCCACCGGTGAAGTATTTCGCCACACAGGATGGTCGCGTAATTCCCCTTACGCCAACAGACCAGGCAGCGTACAGCGATGCCGATGTGACCGACTTTGGTAACCGTGTGATACGAGAAGCCTTCACGCTCGACTTTGTCAATTACCGAACGCAGATGAATAACCTGCTTCCGCGTTTTTCCGATGAAGGATTTCGCAGTTACTACACGGCGTTGACGACGTCCAATGTCCTCACGGCCGTTAAAGACAAGAAAATGAACATGTCCGTTATGACCTCTCCGGGCGTCATCGTCAGCAAAGGGACGCTGGAGAACGGTGTTTATGCCTGGAAAATCCAGTACCCCACAAAATTCAAGATGACGGGCCAAACGTCGTCACTGCCCGAACAAAGTTTTGTTGTATCGCTGCTGATTCAACGTACCGATCCCCGGTTGAAAAACACCGGCATGGAAGTGTCCCAGCTCATTACCTATGAGGCTCAATAGTCATGAAAACCCCTTTTGCCGGTCTGTTATTACTGACTGCGGCCAACACTTTTGCCGCCACTACCGTCGCTGTCGCCCCGGCACCGAACGCTTGGCAACCAGCCCAGACGATGGGCAATGCCCCGGCGGCGAATGCTGCTCAAAACAATCCGGTACCAGTACAGTCAACTCCCGGGCCAGCCCCGAATGCCCCTTTACCACCGGCTGGGAATACACCGTTGCCCTCACCGGCACTGACTTATGCCGAAGGCCAAATGTCCCCCCTTTCCCCGGACGATGTAACACATCTGCGTAGCACATTCGATCAGCTGCAGCGCAGTGAGAGCCGTTCCCCGGTGACTGCCGTCCCGCGAGTCAGTTCACTGACCGTGAATCTGTCACCTGGAGCATCGTTACCCATGCTGCGAGCCCTGCCAAACTTCCCAAGCACCGTATCTTTCACCGATGAAACCGGCGCCCCCTGGAATATCGCAGCCCCCCCGGTGAACGGTAACGAAAGCGGTTTCTATATCCAGTTCATTCCAAACAGCGCAGTGATGTCCGTACAGGCAAGGCGTGCCTATGATTCCGGCAGCGTCACGGTTTACTTGCAGGGCTTGCCAGTACCGGTGGTCATTGCGTTATCCAGTGGTGAGCCGGATAACGCGGACAAAGCTCAGATAACTGACAGCAGCCTTAACCTGCGGATCCCCATGCGCGGGCCTGCAGCCAAACCATTGCCGATCGCCAGAGAGAAAATCAGTCTGGATAACCCCACGCTGCAAGCCTTCCTTGATGGTACCCCGCCCAAAGAAGCCAAACGGTTGAAAACCAGTGGCAATGTCCCGATGACCAACGTCTGGCAGATAGGTGATGACCTATATATCCGGTCTCGCAGTGAGCTACGGGATGCCTTTGTTGAAACCTCCTCTGCCGCTGACGGTACCCACATCTGGAAGCTGCCGGTGACCCCGGAAGTCGTTTTCTCCGTTCAAGGGCGTAATGCCACTCTGAACATCAACCTGGAGTAAAACCATGGCTATTGAAAAAGATGCCGCCAGCGACGGGAAAAAGACCGCCATGGTCATAGTAGGTGCCGTCGTAATTATCGGTGCAGGTGTCTACCTTGGATGGGGATACCTAAACCGGCCCGAACCAACCCCATCGCAGTACAAACTCAATCGGGTCGCCAATAATGCGCCTCACAACAGCACCGAAACCGTCCAGTACCAGCGGCTGCAAAGCGAGGCCAACACCATCGGCTATAAAACGGCTGACAATGGTGGAACCAGTTTTGTAGCGTCATTGCGAATGAGTGACATCAATGCAGAAATGCCAGCACCGGCACCACTGCCGGTCAGCCTGAATACGACACCAGTTGATACTCAGCAAGGCAGCAATCCACAAAATGGCGGTATTGCCGAAGACCAAAAAGCGGCGTTGAAGGGGTATTTGAAAACACTCAACGATCGCTGGAAGCCCGGGAATATGCAGTTGGCCAGCGCCTTTGGTCAGGGAGCTCAGAACCAACAAGGTACAAACCAACCGGCTGACACATCCGCAGGCGGTTCGTTCGGGAACTGGACTCAAAGTCTGCCTGGGAATGCACCAACGGTAACCCCCGCCAGTCTGGAAGCACAAGCCAAAACCCGGGCAGACATCGTGGTCGTACCGCCAAATACCCGTCGCCCTGGTGTAATCGACAGCGCTGTGGATTCTGACAACCTCAACTCCATCGTTCTCGCGCATATTCCTGCAGGCGTGCTGGCGGGTGCCAGTTTCACCGCTCAGGGTGTTCAGTTGGCTGGCGATGGTGTCGTGATCCACTTTACCCGCATGACGCTTAACGGCGCTGATTACCAGGTAGACGCTTACGCCCTGCAGGACGACACGTTGCAATCGGCAGTAGCAAGTGATGTTAGCAACCGCTACATCAGCCGCATTTTTGTGCCAGCCCTTGCCTCGAGCGTCGGCGGCCTGGGAGATCTCTACAAGCAACAGAACACCCAAATACTGTCCACCAATGCAGGGACGATTTCCGGCGGTACCGGCAAGGTCAGCGGTTCAGCTGTGGCCGGCACCATTGTCGGCGGCCTGGGAGCCAATGCTGGCAAGGTGATGACCAATGATGCCTCTCGCCTCCCGGTCAAGCAGGTCAAAGTGTTCAAAAACCAAATCGTGGCCATCCAATTTATGAAAGGGGTGTATGAGAGCGACAGAGTCAATAAAAGCGCAGTAGTTACACCGCTCAACGCAGGAGAACAGTAATGTCCAAGTCCCATTTTGATCTTGATACCCCCCCACCAGAGCCATTGACGGAAGATACCGATATCCCAGAAACGCCCATCGTCAGTGAGCCCATAAAACAAAAGCTCATTACATTGCCGCTCGGTATCAAGGTGACACCGATTCAGGCAGGAATAATGGCGTTGAGTCTCATCGGGATCGTGATGTTCGGTGTGATGCGCAACAACCCACATGACAGCGGTGCCCCGCCACAGTTTGCGGCCCAGGAGGTGGTGAGTCCGTCAGTTCCGACACCGGTAACATCTTCTCCTGCTGCCCCCGCCACTCGGGATCAGCCAACGTCGGCAGCAATGCCAACCCCGGAACCCACCGGGCATGCCATTGTTACAGAAGCAACACAGCACGCTATCGAGAACAACCGCATATTCAGTGAGAACAACCGGGAAGGAATCAAAGCACTCGACGAGAGAATACGCGCACTGGAACGCCAGGTTAATGCGCTGACACAGCGCCCATCGTCCGCAATGGTTACCCCGCAACCTACAACCGTGGCTCGCTCAACCAATCATGGCCTTCGGGCCAGCACAAAAAACCATTCCCTTCGTGGTGCAACGATCGCAAGCCTTTACCCAGGGCTAGCATGGGTTAATTACCAAGGCAGCACCTGGGCGCTACGTCCCGGTGACCGCATTGGTAATGCCACCGTTCAGAGTATTGACACCACACAACGCCAGGTGATCACCACCGCCGGTGTTATCCGGTAGGGAGAACTATGGATTTGGTCCAAATGCTGGCCAATGCCGTCAATAACGTGACCGCTGTCGGGATCCAACTGGTTCTCGCGCTGGGTGCCGTTGGCGGTCTGGTCATGTTGGCGTTGCACTTTGGAAACATTGCCAGCAAAGCCAGGCGCGGCCAGGTACAGGATGGCGCAGGGAAAATCCTGTCCGTCGTATTGGTGTGCGGCTGCATCATCGCACTGCACCAGGTCATGAACGCCACCTCGCAGCAGATGGCGCTGGGCAATGTCACCTTTGGCGCTATTGCTTATGTGTCAGAGGGCAAATATGGCCCGGCAGCGGTCGCCATTAACGCCGGTCTGACTTTGCTGCAATGGGTGGGCGTTATTTATGCGTTGCAAGGTTTGCTCCGGTTGCGACGCTCACAGAAGGACGGTCATACCGGACTCAGTGCCGGTGAGGATGTTTCAAGCGGCGTTAAACGAATCATTGTCGGCACAATGCTCGCAGTCAGTCCCCGGGTACTCGATGCCCTACAAAACACACTAAATATTCATTGGTAAAACATAGAGGTAATAATGAAAGCTCGTCACTCCCTGAAAGATATTCCCCTGTTCATCGCAATTAAAGGTGCCCTCATGGCCGATACAGTACGCCGGTATTATGCCCGCGCAATTGCCGGGGGATTGGCGTGGTTTCTTACCCCTCTGGCCCATGCTGACGATGACATCGCCGGTATGATCAAAGGGTGGCTTGATGGGATTTACTCGCTTAAAGAACCGATCGTCAATGCCTCAATGGTCATCGGACTTGGATGCATTGCCGGAGCAATTGGTCTGATGGCCACTAAGAAAAACAACCCTCAAATTAAAGTTGGGCACATTCTGGTCCTGTTGGTCGCTGGCGCATGCTTTATTGCACTCGATCAGATGGCCAGCCGTAGCCAGAAGCAGATGACCCTTAACCCAGTAGGCATTTAACACCTGATGGCCAGTCCAAAGGGCTGGCCATTTCGTTGACGCTCGCCCTTCGCCACCACTGCTCCCTCCTGCCCTGGAGTTCATATGTTGGTTTTTTCTATTTCCCAGCGTGTCGCTGGGTTTTCTCGATCGGCTAAACAACAAGAAATTCTAGATGTGACTGCACGCCAGAGTGGACACTGCTGCGAATTCTGCGGTTATGAGTCTCCCAAGAACACGGCAATGTTCCGTGACAACAACCCGTTGAATACAGCCCCTGACAATCTCAGTATCGCTGATCCGCTGTGCCAGGCGTGGCAGCAGCTCGATACCGTCACTGCGGAAACCGGCGTGATGATCTACCTACCGACGCTACGACCCGAAGATGTCAATCACCTGCAGCGGGCCATTGCCCAGGCACTGAGCTCGGAGGACGAAGACTACCGTCGGGATGCCAAAGCTTTGCTGGATTGGCTGACGTCACACGACAAACCGGTACAACAAGCATGGGGAACCACACATCCACAGGCATTCGGCGATGCACTTAAACAATTACCCACCGATCGCCGAAGTCTTCTTCTATCACGCTGCCGTCACCTGGCGTTAGCGCTGCACCCTGGCCGTCTTGTCGGCCGACTAGCCACCACGGGTTTGGATGCTGGCACCACCTGGTGGTTACACCTGTACCGTGATTACAAAGCCCGGAGTTGACCATGATTATTGATAAAATCGAAGACGCATTTGCCTTCTTCTCCCGCTATACCCTGGGCAGAGATTTCGCGCAGTATTGTGACCTGCGCACCGTCATTGGCATGACGCCCGACGATAAAATTCGTCACCCGTCGCTGGACGCACCTTACATCCATGTCACCCACAACAATGATTACGCCAGTTGTTTTGAAGTCCTTGGCGCATTTCGAGAATTTAGCGAAAACGTGCCTAAGACACCGAACGAACAACCCGAGGCCGACAGCTACCTACGTTTTGTGTTGAAACTTCGGGATGCACTAACAGGCGACTTTAAGGCTATGGGCCATAAAATCAGCATTGTTTTCGAGCGGGATCCTAGTCGCGGAAAAGAAGAAATTACCCGATTGGTGGAGCCTCAGCGACAGGCCTATCGCAAACTCGGGTTAACACTTGATGATTTGGTCGATGAGCAAATCACCAAAATGTCCCCCTATGTTGCCCGTGAGCGTGTATGGCTGACGGTTTACACGGCAATTTCCTCCCTGCCCGCAGCGGAACGTAAAGAAGAAACACACCGCCAGGAGCAACAGTTTAAAGATGTACCGGAGGCGCGATTCGGTCAAAATCCTGTGTTTGCTGAATTTGAGGGACTGAAACTCCGACACGATGCCTTTATCGACAAGTTAGCCAACGACCTCACTAATGGTAACGAGGGGGTGATGGTTCGCTTACTGGACGCTCACGAAGCAGGGCATATCCTGCGCGACGAAATCGAACGCCTCAGTACAGATGAAAGCTGGCAACCCCTGCTTCCTGGTGACCGGGTGATCCCACATGGAAAATTGCGCGATGACGATATCAGTGGTGCATTGGCCCCTCACCTCAATTTTCAGTATTGCGACACTGAGGTAACACCCCACGGTAATTTGATTGAAGTTGACGGATTGTTCCATGGCCAGCTCGCAATGACGCTGGCACCGCAGCGGCCTGAACCGTTCAGCCAATTGTTCAAAAAGGTTCCCCGGCAAATCCCCTGGCGCTTGCGTCTGGATCTGATGCCCGGCGGTGGTGCTCATCTCAACAACAACCAGAACCTGCTGTCTTTTGTCGCTTTCGTACCGTCTCTGCGTGATATCTACAAATCGGTATCCTGGTTGGTGAAGCAAGATAAAAAAGAACCGGTGTGCATGATGAGCATCACAGCCAGTACCTGGGATGCTGATAAAAGCCGGTTGAAGCGCAACCTGACGCTTCTACAAAAATCGATTCAGGCCTGGGGGGTTACCTACGTCACCCGAACCTTTGGTGATCCAATCAGAGCCTGGATAAATACGTTGCCACTGGCATCCAGCTACAGTGCACCAAATCTGATGTTCCCTCCGTTATCCGAAGGCATCAAGCTGATGCCTCTGCAGCGCCCTGCCAGTCCGTGGGGCAATGAGGGCAACTCCATACACCAGACGGTTGATGGCAAGCCCTATCCGATTGGGTTAGCCAGTGCACTCCAGGAAAAACATACCGAGTTACTGGCTGGCGCTCCAGGTTCAGGAAAATCCTTGTTGGCCAACAGCCTGCATCTGGATGCGATAACCAATGGCAACAGCGATCTGCCGTTTATGGCCTTTATAGACAAGGGGTTTACTGCCCAGGGCTTTTACGATTTGGTTCATGACAGCCTTCCCGTTGACCAGAAAGACAAGATCATCAGCATCATTCTGCAAAACGTCGCAGACCATTGCCGCAACCCATTTGATATTCAATTAGGTCTGAAATACCCGATCAGCACTGAGCGTGATTACTTGCTGAGATTATTGACCAGCCTGTGCATCGATCCACAGACGGGCCTCGCCCCGGATGCAACGTCATGCAAACAGATCCTGTCCCGCGCCGTCGACCTGGTGTTTCGCAAAAACAGCGATACCGAACCCGTGCGATATGGCCCGACCCTGGTTCCGGAAGTGGATGCGGCGCTCAAAAGCAGCGGCTGTATTTCTCAGCACGACACGCAATGGTGGGAGTTGGCCACATGGTACGAAGTTCGTGACATGTTGTTTGAACATGGTCATGTCTATGAAGCCTCTCTTGCTCAGGCACAGGCGGTTCCCGAGCTGAATGATCTCCAGGGTGCCCTCAACAGTGAAGAGTTGCGAACGGCGTTCGGCATGGTCAACCGCCCGGGATCGGATGAAACATTACTCAGTTACGTATCGCGTTGCCTGACTCAGGCGTTGTTTGATTATCCACTGATTTCCGGTCGCACACGATTTACCGTCAGCCCTAACACTCGCATCAGGATAGTCGATGTCAATAACGTGGCCGGTAATGATTCGCCTGAAGGAAAAATTCGCACCGGTATCATGTACCAATTTGCTCGCCATTTAGCAGGAGGCACTGACTTCTATCTGCCGCAGATACAGACAGAACTGTATGCCAAATTGGATCCACGCTACGTCCAACTGCACCGTAAGCGCATCGAGCAGTTGGATCAGGAGATCAAACTCATCTTCATTGATGAGCTGCATAACATCAAAGGCATTGATGCACTCTGGTCCGCCTTACAAACGGAGGATAGAGAGAAACGCAAGTTTGGTGTCCGTACTGTCTTCGCATCGCAGTACCTGGACGATTACCCTCAAACCATACTGGACTCGGCGAACTCGCTCTATTTACTTCGAGTACGTACTCAGGACTTCGACATCCTGCAAAGCACCTTCAAAGTCCCGCGTGCCACATTATTGAAACTCCTGAACACAACCAAAGGCCCGGCACCAGATGGCAGTGGTGTCACCTTCCTTGCCGTGTTCCAAACCACCAATGGCAACGTTGCACAGCTGTTGAAAAATACCGTCGGCCCTCTGCGCCTCTGGGCTTTGAACTCCACACCGGCAAACAGAGCATTACGCAATATGTTGTATGACGCGCTGGATGGCAAAACCGCACGGCGGCTGCTGGCTAATGCTTTTCCCGGTGGCTCTGCAGAAAACCATATCAAGATGTTGAAAAAACGTGCCGGCAACGACGATGAAGGTGGCGCCATTCGGCAGCTGGCAAATGAACTCATCGCCAAAGCCGGCTATATCCAGGGAAATGCGGCTTAAGGAGAAAATATGTGTGTGACAACGTTTTGGCCTCGTTTTAAACAATCATTTTTTCACTATCCCATCACCCACATCACTATTTACACCGCGCTGTTCTGGACCCTTGCCGCCTCAGTCGCCCTACACATTTGGAGCTAGTCATGTTTTGGACACGTCAACGTCCCTGTCAACTCAGCCTGCTGACCGTACTGGTGCTAGCTGCATATCTGCCAGGCAACGCAGTAGCCTATCCCGTTGAAGTCACGAGCAGCCTGCCAATCGAAACGCAGGTGGCGCCAGCACTTGGAACCATAAACGGTACACTGTCAGAAATCGCCGGTACCCAGCACCAGGTCGGTGCCGCTATCAACCAGAACGGTGGCAAAGTTGCCGCACAGATTGAACAGGCAGCCCAGGCACAGCGGGATCAGGACATATTCGCCCGGCAGACCGAACGATTGGAACAAGCCCGTCGTACCTACAGCGTACCTGACAGCATCTGCACCGAATCCGGTTCAGGCATGGCCGCTCAGGTGCAAAGCGGTGCCCGGGCTCGCCAGGGAGCCTTGTCCAGCGGCAGTGGGATCAGTAACAGTGCCATTCGTCAGGGTGTTACCTCACCGCCCCCTCCGCCGGAGCAGACACAATTCCGAACGGCCGCAATACATGCCGACTACTGTGATGCCACGGATTTTGCGGCATACGGTGGAACAGCCTTATGCAAAGGCATCTCCGATTTACCGGGTGGGGACAAGAGACTGACAGCCTTGTTGGATGGTGCTGGTCAGGAAGGGAAAGCCCCGGACTTGACCTTCAACCAACAGCAAACCGATGCAGCGATGGCCTATACCCTCAACAGTGCGCCTGCGACTGCAGGTAAGCAGCTGGGGAAAGGTGAAGTCAAAACGACATCAGGTCAGCAGTACGTAGGGATAATGACACAATATGAATCGGTGAATTCTGCAGCACGCGAACCCATGTTGGCCATGGTCGCCGCCAGTCAGCCTAATGAAGCTACCCGAGATGTGTTGAAAGAAACGCTGCAGACCCCGTCTGCAGCGGCGTATTTTGGGCGCACAGCATCGGAGGAAGCGCAACGTAGCGGCATGATGTCCGAACGTGAGTTTGAACAGTTCGAAGTAGGCAGACGTTATGCTAATACGGACTACCAAACTGACCTGCAGGCAATGGATGGAGATAATTTAGCGCGTGAATCTATACGGATCCAATCACTGCAGAATTGGTTATTACTGGGGATAAAGCAGCAGCTGCAGAAAAACAATATTCTGCAGGGCCAACAACTGTCTATTTCAGCAACAGAAAACTATCGTCCGCAGTTGCAAGCAAAAATGCGTGAAGTCAGTGCAGGAGCAGCCCGTCATGACTGAAAAAAATGAGAAAACAGCTCCACATTGGGGCCGTCGTGTTGGTAAGGGGGCGTATTACACCGCCAACATTTTTTTGCCACTCTCAGAACTGCGATATACCGCCACGAAAATCGGCCCCTCGCTGATTAACCACCTTAAACGAGCACGGCACCTCTCACCGTCTTATCAACTGGAGCAAAAACTGAGGGAGCCCGTGCTGAACTTTGACGATGCCGTTGCAGCCAGCGGAGTGTCGACGACGGTATTGATAAAACGCTTTCACCGGCGCAAACAACTTTGCCTTGCACTTTCGTCGGTACCGGCATTTCTCATCATCAGTGTCATGCTGGTCGTCCTGGCCAGCAATATCTACACGCCGTTGTTACTGGCCAAAACGTTAGCCCTGGTGTTAGCCCTCTTGTCTTTAGCCGCAATCCCCTTCGTTCAGGCTCTCGTTTGCTCATGGCGTTTGTGGCAACTCCGGGAACGCCGGGTATCTCAGCAAGAACGCGGGGGATTTATGGACTTCTTGACAGAAAACCACTGGCTTAAAACAACGCTTTCACTTCGGCAGTAATCTGCAGGTAACACCTTTCCTTCCTGGCACCCGCCAGGCAATTGCCTTCAAAAACGAGCATCCTATGAAAGCCATACGAAAATTGATGGCCGGCGCTTTGCTGTGCCTGTTTACGGCCAGTGCCTGGGCCGATACCGCGGTCAGTTTTGACACCATAGAACAAGCGGCTAAACGGTCGAGTGACCTGTCTCGCCAAATTCTGGTTATGATATTTGGTGACGTTGTCACCAATCCATTATCAACTGAATCAAGCATGATCGGTCAGCTATTCTTTGTATTTAACGGGATAGTCATGGCCATTGCTGTCGTCTGGTTCCTGTTGGTCACTGTCAAACATCTGGTGCAAGCCGGACAGCACGGGAAAATATTCAACCAGGGCAGCTCAATGGTCGGCCCAGTCACAACGACCGCGGGGTTCCTAACCCTGGTACCTACGGTCTCTGGTTGGTCCTTGGCGCAGCTCATCTTCCTTTGGGCCGCCTCTATCATGGGGATAGGCAGCGCCAATGTAGTAACCGATCGAATTGTGGATTTATTGGAAGCGGGTTACTCCCTGGTGGTACAACCCGTTGCACCACAGACAGTGAGTGCTGCCCGGGCGATTTACGAAATGAATTTATGCATGTATGGGGTTAATTCGGAACTCAGCAACATGTACCAACAGTATGGCCAGGGTGGTACTCCACTGATGAGTATCAAGTCACTACCTGATGGCTTTGAGATCGGCAACGGTAGCGCTTTGTGTGGTTCAGCCCGGCTACCGGAAAGCCTGGCAGACCAGACGACCAGCTGGCTATTCCCCGTTCCCGTGAACACAGACAGCATAATCAATGCTCAGCGCAGTGCCATGAACGAGATGCAAAACACATTATCACAAGACGCATCACAATTTGTTTCTGCTCTGGCCAACAAACAGGTGAATGGCAGTGGATCATTACCAGATGCTGAAACTGACATCCAGAAAGCGGCACGAGCCTATGAAGACAGAATAAATCAGGCATTGAAAGCACAAGGGCAATCCGACGAACTGGCTTCCATTCTCTCGGCACAGTTGAAAAAAAATGGTTGGCTGGCACTCGGATCCTGGTACCAAACGTTTGCCACGGCCAATAACAAGTTCAATGACGCAGTCCAGTTAAAACCTGTAATTTCAGGTATGTCTGGCCTGGGTGATTTGGGGGCTAGCGACAACTACTCCAATATAAAAACAGCCTATAAAGCTCAACTGCAGAACTCCCCCTACACACCCCCACTGGGGACACAAGGAGCGAAAGATACTCAACAAGCCATTGATGCATCTGAACCATCAGCAGTATTCGTTGGTATAACAGGTTCATATATGCAAAAGCTAACAAATACCATTGCCACCTCTAACCTTGGTACTTCTGGTATTGATAGTGATCAAATGAACCCTTTGTTAAAAATGAAATTCATTGGGGACATTACGCTGGGAACTGCCGAGGCCACCTTAGGGGTGTTTACAGTTGCCAAAGTGGCAGCGGCGGTCTCTACAAACGGATTTTGGGGGAAAGTAATTGGCGCATTCTCGATGAATGCAACTGAAGGACTTGCTGCCGTTTTGGACGCATTGTCTCCATTTGTTTATTTTATATTATTTTTACTATTTGGGATTGGTTTCAATTTATCAATTTACTTGCCATTCATTCCTTTTATCTTTTGGCTTGCTGCAGCAGCGAACTGGCTTGTTAGTGTATTAGTTGGTGCGACAGGAGGAACACTATGGGCTGCAACTCACATTGGTTCCGAGGCAGACCGAGGACACAGGTCAGCTTATGGTTACATATATCTAATTGATGTGATGGTTAGGCCAATGTTAATGGTCTTTGGCTTCGTATTCGCCAGCATCATGATTGTAGGTCTAGGTTCATTATTAAACATGATGTTTGGCCCAACAATTGCCAATGTCCAAGCTAATTCAATTACTGGAATATTTTCTCTTCTTGGAATCCTTATACTTTACGCTCGTATTTGTACAACGACGGTGACGCGTGTTTTTAGTTTGCAAGTAACCATGCCAGATTACATTATCTCTTGGCTTGGCGGACGGGAAGCAGCCAGCATTCTTGGTGGTATGGTTGAGTCAACAAAAAACATATTTGCTGGTTTTTCACATGGACTACAGATAGCGCCTGGTGTAAAATTCAACCATAGGGGATCTAACAGCGAAAATGGAGATGGTATAAAATGATAAAATCGAGAGTGTTTTTAAAAACCTTACTTCTAATTTCCTTACTCTGCGCCGGAGCGTATTTAATATTCTCCTCCATTGCGCTCTTCATCGTCTCTGATTCTCGAACCAACCCTCTATGGCCCTATGCTTTCTTGGCTCTTGGGCTTAGCTGTATTTATTCATTTTATCGTATAAATAAAAAGTCAAATACAAAATCAGCCCTGATTATAAGCAGTTATTTTTGCAGAAACTTCACCCCAACAGATGGATATGAAGTTAAATCTCTCTATGACGGTAATTATTTTGGTGTGGATACAAAAAATGGAACCATGCTCTTGGTTTCAACCACCAAGTCCATTTATAAAGGCATGAGCATTGCTGACCTGACTGGATATGAGTGCAGAGGGAATATGCTCACATTGAAATTCAATGATATTCTTTTCTCAAATTTCACCGTCGGCGTCGATAATGAAAGGAAGTGTATGGAGTTAGGCCATAATCTTGATGTCTTACTTTCATCTACTTATCGGCCAGAGCGAGATGCTGGAAATAATTTTAGCGAATTTGTACAAAAAAAATCACTAGCACTTTAATAATACCACCCTCCATTTCAAGCGCCCTAACCGGCGCTTTTTCTTTGTTGAAGAAAAAATCCCCCTAGGTGTGCCCCCCCTTATAACCCGTATAGTTTCCTTGCGGGTATACCTTTATCAGGAAAGTATATGGCAACAAAAACAGCCACTCCGCCACCTCAAGGCCAGGAGCGCGGACTAATGATACTTCTTATCTTTTTCATGATCTGCTTTTTAATGTGGATATACCAGCCCCCCATCATGTATGGAAGTTGTTGGATAATTTATCAACTCTGGTCTCTTTGCGACTTCCCGCGCAACCACAGTTATGTTGCTGAACGATTGAATTTGTTAGCTTGGGCGGCAAATCGTGTTAACGACCTCAGTTGGAGCGAGTTTATTAACGTGATGAACAGAACAGCCGGCATTTTGTTAGCACCATTATCAGTGATTGTAGTAGGGAGCATGATTGCAGTCCGTAATCATGCGAGTAACCGAACACGAAGAGATATTAACGTATATTCCCTACCTAAAATTATGTCGCAGTTCTCTCCCAATATTGTACCTGCCCTGTGCTACGGCGATAAAGAAACACAACTGCTGAACTGTGACCCTCCAGAGCATCGAAGTGCGCAGTCACCGGAAGAATTTGCCAAACAACACCAGTTGGTGATCGGTGAACGCCTTGATCATGAAAGAGTTCGCATCGTCTTCGAACAGCAGCTGGGTGCCCCACTCAAAGATGCATCCAGTTTTAGCCCCCATGAGCGTGCCTTAGTCGCTGCTTTCGGGCTTCAGGCATTCTTAAAGGACCGCAAGGGGGCTGAGAAATTGCTGGATGACTTGAACCGCTCCTGCCTCATCAAAAGCCGTCGTGATAGGGGAAAAAAGGGGTATCCAGTTTTAGGACTGGCGACCAAAGCCTTCGAACGCGTGATCAGCACCCCCGAGGCAAAAGCCTGGCTAGGTCGACATAGCACTACCCGTACCGCAATGTTCGCTTTACATGACCAAGACTTACGCCTGCCCGGTCCGCGCTTTCGCTGGCTAAAAGGTCTCGATCGCACATTGTGGTATGCCCTGACCTCGACCGGCCGACCGAAAGTCTTTGTTGAAGGTGCCGGCGTGATTGCCGTTTCAAAATGGGAAACCCTGGTTGGGGAAGTATCAGAACGACTCAGAGTGTCAGTGCCTATGCCAGAAAGTCGAATGGACAAGGCTATCCATGGCTTGGAAATTGATTTGCGGAACCTGGGGTTAACCATAGAAGAGAAATCAGCTACCGAGCCTATTGAATGCGCACCAGATGCTGATATGGAAGACGAAGTGGGAGATGTGGTGATTTTGCGCAATCAAGAAACCGTTATTCCCGCAGCCACCATTGCAACAACACGTTCGCCTGAGCAACACCCCGTCAAAACTCGCACTTTCACTCGCCCCAGAACACAACGCCCGTCTTAACAGGAAACAATCGATGAATACTCTTTTTACTGCATCCCTGCAGGGTAAAACCCTGTCTGTTTACTCACGAAAATCCGGCAGCGCTCAGGCAATCGCCATACTTGAACTGGGTACATACTCCCGTTTTTATATTAAAGATAACGACATCTACCACGATAGCCGCGATCTGCACCAAGCTATCATCCATCACGGAACATCCCCTGAGGACGCCCAGACAATATTACGTGCGATAAACGCAGCCGTACTTCGTCGGCGCGATAGGAGGGTTCAGTGTGGGAAACTGACCGCAGGTGTCATTCTCGGTGCCGCCGTTACCATGGCTATTGTCACAGCCTGGAACCTTGGTGCATCTGGAACCAGACCCCTCCTTATTCCGGCGAACCAACAACCCGTATTTCAAGCGCCGGTGATCTCTGTACCTAATTCTCCGGTGGTTCCGATCCAACCAGCCCCTGCAGTAGAATTATCAGCAGATTCGACGCCAACTATCCGCCAGGTTGAACCTGCAGGCGCCCCCCCCAAAGCAGCCGATTATCAAAAAACGGCAGAGATTTTGCGTAAAACAGCCCAAAGCGGCCAATACACGGTCGCACTGTCATCAGGCCATCCACGCACGCTGTATGTATTTGCCGACCCGTTGTGTCACAACTGCCAGATCATTGAGCCGGCATTAGAAGCCCTGTCGGAAAAATACAATGTTGAGATTTTCCCGGTGACCCTTGTTGGTGAGCAACAGACCCTGAACCTGGTGAGTCCTATCTTGTGCCAGCCCCCTTCAACACGTTTGGCATTATGGAAATCACTGTTTCGCACAGACGCCGGTTTAACGCCAGGTGAAAGCGCCCCACAACCTGCATCATGTGAAGCAGGGGAAGCAGCAATCGCCAAAAATGACGTTGCCTTTGATTACTACACACTCCCGGGCACCCCTTCTTTATTAGCAGATGATGGTCGCTACATCCCCCTGCAGTCACTGAAAAGTGACGATGCGTTGGAAGCTTTCCTGAATTCATCGACCGTCCAGTAATACCAGCCATCCGATCTTTCCCTGATTGAGGTTACTCATGACACGCCCTGTAGAAGTCGACCCGCGCCGGGTGCGCAGGCCGCTAGGTTATACCTTTATAAATGATGCGTTACTTTCTCCGATGGGGGTTCAACTCAGTCTGCTCGCTGGCTTAATTGTGGGCTTCATTATGCCGGCCACACTGTTACTTACCATCCCTGGGCTGCTACTTCTGGTCATGCTGTTTGCCGATCGTCCGTTTCGTATGCCATTACGCATGCCAACGGACATTGGCGGCATGGATCTAACCACCGAACGTGAAATGCCCAAGTACCGCAAAGGTCTGGGCGGATTTTTCCGGTATGTGGTTCGCACCCGCAAATACCTGCCGGCAGCCGGTGTAATGTGCCTTGGGTATGCCCGCGGCAAAGGCTTGGCACGAGAGCTATGGCTGACGTTGGACGACGCTTTGAGGCATATGCTGCTATTGGCTACCACGGGCTCGGGTAAAACGGAGGCTCTCTTGTCGGTCTTCCTGAATTCAATATGCTGGGGACGTGGGATCTGCTATTCGGACGGTAAGGGCCAGAACACACTGGCCTTCGCTATGTGGTCTCTGGCTCGTCGCTTTGGCCGCGAAGATGATTTCTACGTGCTCAATTTCATGACTGGGGGAACGGACAAACTACTGCAGCTGTTGCTCAATGATAAAAAGCGGCAACCCTCAAACACTATCAATCTGTTCGGAACCGCGAACACCACGTTTATCATCCAACTGATGGAATCCATGTTGCCGCCCGCCGGCAGTGGAGATCAGGGCTGGCAGGACAAAGCAAAATCAATGCTATCTGCCTTGGTTTATGCCATCTATTACAAATGCAAACGGGAAAAACGTCGCATTTCCCAAAAGGTCATCCAGGAGTATTTACCCCTGCGAAAACTTGCTGATCTCTATCAAGAAGCCAAGCGAGACGGTTGGCATCGTGAGGCATACAATCCATTGGAGAATTACTTCAACACGTTGGCTGGTTTCCGCATCGAGTTGATTAACAAACCATCGGAGTGGGAACAAGGGGTATACGATCAACACGGGTACCTGATCCAGCAGTTCAACCGTATGTTGACCATGTTTAACGACCTCTACGGCCACATCTTCTCAACCGATGCCGGTGATATTGATATCGAAGACGTACTGCACAACGATCGCATTCTCTGCACGACCATACCCGCACTGGAACTCTCTAAGGGTGAAGCATCCAATATCGGTAAGCTGTACATTTCAGCCATCCGCATGACCATGGCCAGAGACCTGGGCTGCGAGCTCGAAGGGATGATGAACGATGTACTGATCGTCAAAAAATACAGTGGTAAGTTCCCCTACCCGATCGCCATGGATGAGTTAGGTGCCTACTTTGGCCCGGGTATGGACAACCTGGCAAGCCAGATGCGAAGTCTGGGATATATGCTCATTGTTTCTGCCCAGGATATTCAGAGGTTTATCGCCGAACACAAAGGCGAATACATGACAGTAAACGCCAACCTGCTAACCAAGTGGTTCATGGCGCTGCAGGATGAAAAGGACACGTTCGAACTGGCCAGGATCACCGGAGGTAAAGGGTATTATGCAGAACTGGGCTCAGTAGAACAGGCAGGCGGGTTTATTACGCCTAACTACGAAGATGCAGCCAATAACTATATTCGTGAAAAAGACCGGCTAGATCTTGGTGACTTGAAGGATATGAGCTCCGGTGAAGGCATGATTTCCTTTAAAAGCGCGCTGGTACCGAGTAATGCCATTTATATCCCGGATGACCAGAAAATGACGTCCTCACTACCGATGCGTATCAACCGTTTCATCGACGTGGAAACACCCACCGAAGCTGAGCTATTTACCCTGAACCCGTCATTAAAGCGCAAATTACCGCCTGCCGCACAGGAGATCGATGGCATCCTTCAACGCCTCGAGCAGGCAATGGATACAACAACATCTGCTGGCATGATGGATCCCGTACTCAAACGCGTTGCTGCAGTGGCACTCGACCTGGACAACCGCGCCGACGTCAGTTATTCACCAACCCAACGTGGTGTGTTGCTGTTTGAAGCGGCCAGAGAAGCTCTGCATCAGAACAAACGCAATTGGCGTCAGCTGCCAGCACCTCCTAAACCCATCCGCGTATCAAAAGAAGTCGCACAGTCATTGGCGAACGCCGGCACAAACGAAATCACTTTCCGCTAGAGAGAACCACATGCAACGCTCTGTTATCCGACCGCTCACACTAGCATGGCTGCTGGCGGGGCCATTCGTCTCGCTTCCCGTAAAGGCCTCACCAACATTCAGCGTAGGCTTTTCCCCTTCTCACTCAGCCAAAGCCGCCGTATTGGATGTGATTAACCAGGCACAACAGACGTTGAACGTCGAAGCCTATTCGTTTACTGACAAAGGTATCGCCAGGGCACTACTTGCCGCAAAAAAAAAGAGGTGTCACCGTTAGAATTATCGCGGACCGCAAAGCCAACAGCGATAACTATACCGCGGTAACGTTTATGGCCAACAGTGGCCTCAACGTCCGCCTCAACGACAAATATGCTATATTTCACAACAAGATAATTCTGGCTGACGGTCATACCTTGCAAACCGGCAGTTACAACTACTCCTCAAGTGCAGATAAACGCAATGTGGAGAATGTACTGGTAGTACGCAACCAACCCCAGTTGGTGACAGTCTATCAACAAGAATTCGAACGGCTATGGCTGGAAAGCCAACCACTTCCCCCTAACTACTGAGGCACCGGTATGAGTGACAAAAGCCTGGACTATCGGCGCGGCTATACTGAACTGGTAAGGCTGTGTGCAATGATGTTGATGGCTCTGACGGAAACAGAGTCCAGGGACGATGACACCAGACCGGTGTTGACAATTGAGCGGGCGGAGAACCTGCGTGATGAGTGCACCAGATTGCTTAATCTCTTTGTCGCCCCGGAACAATTCGATGTCGATAAACACGATGCGATTATGCACCGTATGATGACCATATTCACTGAGATATACGACAACGATAGTAACGCCTGGCTAAGTTACCAACCGGCGCTGCAACAGTTGCACAAACACCTCAACTGAACTGTATTAGCTCAGACTTGACCTGACAAAGCTATGGCACAGAGCCAGACTCAATCTTACAGGCAGCTCTGTGCCAAAGGTGGTCGCGCAGTGGCCCTTACCGAGCAGCGTGTTTTGAGTATTGATAACGCGATCCCATTGACGACAGACCCGAGTGTTATAGAGGCTAATGCTTTGATGGCAACAGCACTGGCGACACAAATTAAAGTCGTGAGTGAAATCATCAAAACCTATGACGAACGAATCGAAACGCTGTTTGACACGTTGCCAGATGCGGGGCTGTTCAAATCACTTCCGGGCATGGGGCCGTGTATGGGCCCACGGATGCTTGCTGCGCTTGGTGATAACCGTGATCGGTTTAACAGCGCTGAAGAAATTCAAAACTATGCAGGTATTGCACCGGTGACCGAACGAAGTGGCCAGAAATCATGGGTTCACTGGCGATGGCAATGTGCCAAGTTCGTCAGGCAGACCTTTGTTGAATGGGCTGCCAAGACGGTTAATTCATCATACTGGGCCAGACTTTATTACCAGGGGCAGCGAGAAAAAGGGAAATCACATCAATCAGCCATCCGGGCTTTGGCGTTTAAATGGATAAGGATCATTTACCGCTGCTGGAAGACCAGAACCCAGTACGACGAAGCGAAATATTTGTTGGCTCTCGAAGCGCGACACTCGCCCTTACTGAAGCCATAAAAAGCTTGTCGAATGTCTCAGGGCGTGAAGCGGACACTGAATTTTCAGCGGCCTTTCTCGTTCACCGTCATGGTAAACACGGCCACGCCAGCGTCGTTGTTCATGTAGGCATGCGGCGCATCCGTTCTTGCAACGGCTGCACTTCCCTGGTTAATCACGTAAGTAGTGTCGCCGACGACGAGTGTCAGGATCCCTTTTGCGACATGGAGCAGTTCGCTAGTGCCTTCTGGATGACCGGGAGATTCAAAGGTTTCCCCTGGGTAAAGCGTCCACTCCCAAAGTTCGACCATGTCCGGTCCGCTGGTGCCGGCCAGCAATCGCGCACTGCCACCCTTTTCTCCTTTCCAGAGCACCGGGATATCACGAGAATCAATAAGATGAACGGCGGGCTTACCGGCGACATTAACAAAATCGGCCACCGATACGTTCATAGCAGACGCCAGGCGGCAGAGTAGTGCAATGCTGGGGTTGGCCCTACATCCTTCTATCTCTACCAGCATTCCCTTACTAACGCCTGAACGGCGGGAAAGCTCATCAAGCGACATTTTTTTCTGGCTGCGGTAGAGCTTTACGTGCTCGGAAACGGCCTCGTTTACCCTGGCTGCATCGGCGTCGGTCGTTATGTTGACTTTTTTGGTCATCGGTCATTATCATGTAATAAATCAGTCATTACAGGATTATCATATGCCAGCCGTGTCACCGTCAATCAGCTCCGAAATTTACCGCATCGCACTAGGATTTCGTGCACTTAGTATCAGCGTGGAAGCTACACCCGTGGCTGATGAACGGGTTGGAGAAGTCGCGCTGCGGGAAGCCTGCGAGTCAGTTCAGGCAGGGCAGCCTGCCTGGGCAGAGGCGCACCTGAACGCATGGGCGGAGGTATTTCGCGCCTTTGGGGCAAAACCAAAACGAACACCCTGTTCAGCGGAAGCTTTGCGCAAGCGGGTTCTTAAAGATGGCACGATGGCCTCTCTCGATCCGGTGGTCGATCTGTATAACGCCGTCAGCATCCGATATGCCGTTCCGGTTGGCGGAGAAAACGTTGCGGCATACACAGGAAGGCCACGGCTGGTTGTTGCAGAAGGTACAGAAATCTTTGACACCATGAAGGACGGCCAGCCGGGAAGCGAGTCACCGGACGCGGGTGAAGTTATCTGGCGTGATGATACTGGCGTAACTTGCCGCCGGTGGAACTGGCGACAGGGCATTCGGACACGCCTGAGCGTGGCAGATAGCAGAATGTGGTTCATCCTTGAGAGTCTGCCGCAAATGCCGATGGAAGATCTGCATGCTGCCGGCAGGATGCTGACTGATGGCCTGGAAAAAATGATGCCGGGTGCGCGTTGTCATACTGTTCTCATCAGCGAGCAGCTCTGAAATCGCCAGAACTGATTTGCGTGCCTGACTGGTTTATGAAGTCTGTCTGACTCCGCAAGTTGGGAATAGAATTCATGTAGTTAAAGGGACAAGAGAAAGCTGTTGCCGCATTGATAAAGCTTGGCAATCTGCACAGTAAAGACTACTTATTCAAATCCCGGGTCGGTTCTTGCCAACATATATCAACCCGGCAATACAACCGAATTTTTCATGGGTGGATAGCAAAGCTTGGTCTCGAAGATTCGCTGTACAGCACACATTCCATGAGAAGAACAAAACCTTACCTGATCTACAAGAAAACCAAGAATCTTCGTGTGATACAACTCCTGCTAGGTCATAAGAAACTGGAAAGCACAGTCCGATATTTGGGCATTGAAGTCGATGATGCGTTAGATATCTCTGAGTCGATTGAAGTTTAAGATTGTCGGGGCTGCAACAGCAGCCCTGTGCCAGAAGCGGACCTGTTGAATAGCCCAGAACGATAGTACCTGTCGGTCTGAAGACTTCTCAGCCTGACTTGTTGTTATACCGCACGAATTACTCATCCATCCCTCTTTAACTGACTAAAAGTTTGCTATATGCTTTTATCTAGTGCGCTAGATAATCATCAACTAGATAATGGATTAACATATGAACATGCAGTCACGACAGGAAATCGGGACACAACTTTCGTTTGCGCTCTATGGTGCGGCGAGTCGCATGAACCGGTTACATAAGCCGTTGCTGGACCCGCTGGGACTAACCTTTCCCCAGTATCTGGTCATGCTGGAGTTGTGTAATGGAACCCCACGCACCGTGGGTGATATCGGGAATAAGCTCGGCATGGATACCGGCACTATTACCCCCCTTCTCAAACGGCTTGAGGCTGCCGGACGCATAGTTCGCATGCGGGATCGCGCTGACGAAAGGCGAGTTCTCATTACCCTTACGGATGACGGGCTCGCTTTGCAAAGCGAACTGTGGCGCGTAACCGAAAAAATCAAATCAGCCTGTCAGTTATCGGATGCAAAGCTTGAGGAGTTACGAGATACCCTCAATAACTTTGCCCATCCCGCTGATAACTGATCATCCTCCACTCAGACAAAAGGTACTGGTATGAAAATAGGCATTATTGGCGCTGGAAACATTGGTGCGACGCTGGCACATAAGCTCTCTGTGCATGGCCATGAGGTCAAACTGGCGAATTCAAGGGGACCGGAAACAATTACAGAGTTGGCGCGAAGAGTAGGGGCACTGGCAGTTGAACGTCAGGAAGCCGTACGAGATGTGGATGTCATCATCCTCTCTACACCCTTTGATAAGCATGCTGAACTGGCTGAACTCTTGCGTGATGTTCCGGAAAGCGTGATCGTCATTGATACGTCTAATTACTATCCCTTCCGCGACGGGGACATTGAAGAGATCCGTGAAGGCAAACCTGAAAGCGTGTACGCCAGTGAAATAGTCAAACGACCTCTTGTCAAAGCCTGGAACGCTGTTCTGGCCGAGACGCTTAAAGAGAAAGGGCTGGTTGCCGGTTCACCCTCCCGTATCGCTATCCCGGTTGCCGGCGACAGTACGGTAGCAAAATCTGTCGCGTCTGAACTGGTCAGTCAGACCGGTTTCGATGCAGTTGATGCCGGTACGCTTAGCGAATCATGGCGGCAACAGCCCGGCACACCAGCCTACTGTACTGAGCTAAAAACCGGAGAGCTTGAAGCAGCCCTTAAGGCAGCGGATAAAACTCGCGCTCCACTAAACAGAGATGCGTTGATCAAGGAGTTTATGTCTGCAGGCGAACGACTCACTCATGATGCTATCGTTAAACGTAACCGTGCAGTAACGGCCTGAGTCAAAAAGGGAAAGTTATGATTAATTATGAAAAGTACCGGATTGCTGTTCTGGGAACAGGTCATATCGGTAATCCTTAAAGAAGGGGGGACGTTGAAAGATTTCCTGGATGGCATTGGCTGATTAGGTCTTTAACTCGACCACATGACATATTGGCCCAATTTCATTGATTCCTGGCGTGCAGCCCACTCACTGACTGCTCATCACTCTCCCTATAATGGCAACGTCAGCAGGCCATTGCCCCATCTTTAACATGAAAAATCGCCCTGTTTAAACCTGACCACCATCCTGGCCCAGCATGTTTCTGAGTGAAGCAACCTTAACTCAGTCAGTAATAGTCACTGAGTCTGGCATTGCATTTATGCTTATTTTCGTGTCTTTCGGAGCTTCAAAAAAATGAGGAATATGCATCGACAGGTCCTGATACTTGCAGGTTCTCAGGCCATCTTTCAATCAATATCGGTACTGATAATGACTATCGGTGGGCTTGCCGGTGCGCTTCTTACCCCCAGTCCCGCGCTAAGCACCGTACCGCTCGCAATGGCGAGTCTTGGCACTGTGTTAGTGATGTTTCCTGCGTCGTTATGGATGAGCCGGATAGGCAGAAAAACAGGCTTTATAACCGGTGCGCTGAGCGGAATTATGTCGGCTATTATTTCCATGGCGGCAATGTTCCAACATTCCTTCATTCTGCTTTGTAGTGGCATGTTCTTTCTGGGAATTTATCAGGCGTTTGCTCAATTTTATCGCTTTGCCGCAGGAGAAGTCGTTCTCCCAGCATTACGGACTAAAGCTATTTCGCTGGTATTGGCAGGAGGTGTCGTTGCCGCTCTGCTTGGGCCATTTCTGGCCAGCTTCGGAAGCGCATTTTTTAGTGTTTCCTATGCGGGTTCATTCCTCTTTATGGGAATAATGGCTTCGGTGGGGCTGTTGCTATTATCACGCTTACAGATACCGGTTCAGTCAAGAGAATCTTCCGAACACGTTATCACGAGGTCATGGAAAAAAGTCGTTTTTCAGCCCTCATACCTTGTCGCCCTTTTTTCCGGCGCGTCAGGATTTGGAATTATGGTACTGGGTCTGACCGCGACACCTATCGCTATGAAGCACTACGGTTTTGACCTGCCTCAAATTGCTGCCGTGATTCAGCTCCACATACTGGGTCGGTTTATACCTTCATTCTTCACTGGAAAACTGATCGACCGATTTGGCGTCATTAAAATTATGCTGGCGGGCATTCTTCTCATGCTTGCTTACATTGCACTGACGTTTTCAGGCATCACGTGGGGAATGTTTGCTGTTGCATTAATACTGATGGGAATAGGTTGGAACTTTCTCTATATCGGCGGAACCAGTTTATTGGCAACAACATACACTACAGGTGAAAAGGGGGTTGCGCAGGCAACCAATGACATGAGCGTCTTCATCTTCAGCCTGCTTTGTTCACTGGGTGCAGGTCCACTGCTTAATGCTTATGGCTGGAAAACCATGCACCTCCTTTTAGTACCCTGGGTCCTGTTTATTATAGTGCCGCTACTGTGGCTCGCTATGCGTAAAAAACGTCAAGATAACTCTGAGGATGAGGTCACTTTACCCTTGCAGTAAATTGACTCTGTGAACCTTCCAACTAATAAACTCCAAGGACTTAACATGAAAAATGCTCTGATCGTTATTGATATTCAGAATGATTATTTCCCCGGCGGAGCCTTTCCGCTTGAGGAGTCTGAATTAGCCTGTAAAGCCGCAATTACTGCGATGGAAAAAGCGCGCAAAGAAGGTTGGCTTATCGTCGGCATCCAGCATATTGCAACTGCCGACGCTCCTTTCTTCAAACCTGACAGTGAAGGCGCGAACATTCATCCGGATGTTGTTGCTGCGCTGGGAGATGCACCACTGATTATCAAGAAAGAGGCAGACAGCTTCTTCGAAACCAGCCTTGAGCAGTTGCTACGAGAGAACGGCATCACTGATATCTATCTTACCGGCATGATGACGCAGCACTGTGTCACACATACTGCGCTTTCCCCGCAAGCTCAGGGCATGAAGGTGCATATAATTGCGCAAGCATGCGCTGCACCAACCAAAGCTCTGAGCGATCTTGCCCTGTTCGGACTGAGTGCACGCTGTAATGTAAATTAACCCTCTGATTTTGTTAAATCCAGGACCTGTAAAGGGGATGTGTTTTTTCAGATAACACGTCCCTTTTTTATTTCATTTAAACAGGCAATGGGCAGCAGCAGATTGTCAGTAAAACCCGAGTCATTACGATTGACCTGATTTCATCGGTTAATGACCTGAGAGCATGTCACGGCCGATCCCTTCCTCATTTTATAGTAAGCCCACTCGCATCCCCCGGCAGCAAAACAGCCAATACGGTGGGTGAATAAATCTGATTAACGACTGGAGCAATAAATGAAATTAACGCAAATCCGCAATGCTACGCTGGTACTGGAATATGCCGGTAAAAAATTCCTTATCGATCCTATGCTGGCCGAAAAAGAAGCCTGGGACGGTTTTGCTGGAAATGCACGCCCGCATCTGCGTAATCCCATGGTTGCCTTGCCTGTGACCGTTGAGGATTTACTGGCGGTTGATGCCGTTATCCTTACTCACACCCATACCGATCACTGGGATGAGGCTGCCCAGCAGGCTGTTCCCAAAGACATGCTTATCTACACGCAGGATGAAAAAGATGCGTCGCTTCTCCGTTCTCAGGGCTTTCTCAACATTCGCGTTCTGAAAGATGAAAATCATTTCGTAGACGGCATGACTATTTATAAAACCGACGGTCAGCATGGCAGCAACGAGTTGTATGCAGATGCCCAGTGGGGTGAGCTACTCGGTGATGCATGTGGGCTGGTCTTCACCCACCATGATGAAAAAACGCTGTATATCGCGGGTGATACCGTCTGGGTTAAGCCTTACGCCAGAAATCTTCAGCGTTTCAAACCGGAGATTGTGGTGCTGAACACCGGTTATGCGGTCAATGACCTTTACGGCCCGATTATCATGGGTAAAGAAGATACACTGCGCACGCTGAAAATGTTGCCGACTGCGACCGTCGTGGCGTCTCATATGGAATCGATTAATCATTGCCTTCTTACCCGCGCGGAACTTCGCGAGTTCACGCTTGAACATGGCATTGAAGATAAGGTTCTTATTCCCGCAGACGGCGAGACAATGGTTTTCTGATAGGCCATCCCGCCTGATATGGTGAATAATGCCATTACAACGGGTCACCTGTTATTGTCTGGTCAGTTAAAATCAGCGTCTTAGCCGCCGGCGAGCCTGTGGCTATCATTTACGGTAAGGTTAACGTTATGTCTGCACTGACGGTCGCCGTGATTGCCACGGCCGGATTTAGCCCATTTCACTTTTCAGTCCCCTGTATTATTTTCGGGCAGTCTGTGCCGCAACCGGATTTATTCCGCGTCGAAATCTGTGCTGAACACCCTGGCGTCGTGCTGTCTGATATGGGCCTGTCCATCTACGTGGAGCATGGAATTGAGCTGCTGGACAGCGCAGACATCGTTATCGTGCCTTACTGGAATCATCCGGAAGAAAAGCCTTCGCAGGCCCTGCTGGATTCGCTAACAAGCGCATGGCAGCGTGGCGCAGAAGTGGTGGGGCTTTGTCTCGGCGCTTATGTCCTGGCCTATTCAGGTTTGCTTGATGGGCATCGTGCCGCCACGCACTGGGAGTTCGAACAGGACTTTATTGAACGATTTCCGGCCGTTCATCTGGACAGCAACTCGCTGTATACCAGTGATGAACGTCTTATTACCTCTGCGGGTACGGCCGCCGGGATAGATTGCTGCCTGAATATTATCCGTGATCATTACGGTTCTGCGATAGCTAACCGGGTGGCAAGAAGAATGGTTGTTCCTCCTTACCGGGAAGGCGGTCAGGCCCAGTTCATTGAACGGCCGGTCCCGGTATCTACTCGGGATAGCAAAATGAACGAACTGATAGACTATTTGCGCCGTAATCTGGACAAGCCTCATGATCTCGACTCACTTGCCGGGTTTGTCAGCATGAGTCGGCGAACGTTAACGCGTCATTTTAACAAGGCAACCGGAACGACGCTTGGAGATTGGCTGAATTCGGAGCGCCTTCAAAGAAGCCAGGAGTTACTGGAAACGACGAACAGTAGCATTGAAAGTGTATCCGAAATGGTGGGTTTTCAGTCACCGATCTCGTTTCGCCAGAGCTTCAAAGCGAGATTCAGCGTCAGCCCAAGCGAATGGCGTAGAGCTTTTCGAGGGCCTGCGCCCGTTGATGTCGAAGTAAAGTAAGAGAAAGCTCTACCAATTTAAATCCTTTCAGTTTTTTGGCGCATGAGCGTGTTTGCATAACGTCCGCTCCTCGCTCACAGCAGACCTTTAGCTCTGTTACCTTGTCCGCTCCGTGCCAGGAGCGGACTTTTTGCACTACAGCCGCCTGGCGGGCGGCTCTCAGTCTTATCTCATTTCTCAGAATAAAAGCTCCAGTCCGCTGCTGTCGCGAGCGTCACAAACGGGCCAGCCAGGGTGGCGTTGTGATGGCTGATGATTTCATTAGCTGACAGGCAGCTGTTATCCATTGTCGTGTGCGCATCTGAAATCAGCACAGTCCTGAATCCCAACTCCGGCGCTGCACGGCAGGTAGTGTCCACACAGAATTCTGTTTTCATCCCAGCGATGACAAGTTGTTTTATTCCCCGCTTGCCGAGCTGAAGCTGCAGGCTCGTATCCCGGAAACAGCTGGGGTACTTTTTAATAAAAACGACATCTTGCTCAGCATTCACACTCATTTCGGGTATCAGTTGTGTTAAGGGACTTTGCTCAGAGAAGGGGGAATCGTCAGGACCGGTGTGACGGGCAAAAAAGACTGGCACTTGCGCTTGCCTGGCTTTTTGTAAAAGCAGGCAGATGTTTGACAAAACCGAGTCTGCGAAATGGGGTGACGAGGGCCACGGAAAAGCCCATGCTGCATATCGATAACTAAAAGTGCATTTTCAGATGAAATCATGGTGTATCTCCATTCAGTAAATCATGAACGGAGAGATTTTCTTCCCCGTCCGGTTTGGCGGGGAGTCCGAATCTGTTTTGTCAGGAGCCAGTCACAGATGCGCACACGCCGCCGAAGGTTTCGGTGGTGGTAACGGTTGTCGCTGGCTGAACTGGCTTAATCATTTTCCGACATTCTCTTATGAGTTGAGAATCAGTAAACACTACAAATCTTAAAAGCGGCTCTACATGTTTTAGCACCGGGAATTGAAGATTTCAACGGATATGTTTCCTGATTGATGACGCTCCCTGTTGGCATATTCCGACAAAAATTTAGCTTCCGCTTCTCGCTCAAAGCCGACCGTCAGATAAGATTGTATTCTATCCGCGGAAACGGTCAGTTCAGGTCTGAGCTACTACAACTGAAGACCCAATATAAAGCCGGCGCAGTGAAAACTGCAGCCGGCTTTTTTCGTTGTAACGATCACTGTTGAGGACGATGATATCCCGAGCGGGGTTTGCTCTGTTCGACATCGGGTTGTTCAGCGGCAGAAGGTGTATGTTGCCCGTCGCCCGTTGAAATAGTCTGAGAATACGCGTCATAACCTGCCATCATTCGTTGTTGCGGATCACTCAATGGCAGAGGCTCCTCCCCTCCTTCATTGAACCAACGCACCATAGAACACGCCTGCTGAACAAAATCAGATTCACCCTCAAACTTAAGATGCTCCCCACTTTTATTCTCTGCCAATGCCATCCCGCCGGCGATATGCTCACCTTCATTCACGCGATGATCACCCACTTCGATCCGCTCACCTTTATCCTGAAGCTCGACACACCCATCACGCACATACTGTACCGTCCCATCACGTGTAACCTGTGTGGCATAACCGTCTAATGCAAAGGCCGGTGTATCGTCAGCCACGGCGCACACAATGCTGTTGGTTGATATCGGTGCGGTACGTTGTGTCCGTTTCATGCGATACGCAAATGCACGCAGCTGAGCGATGGCGGCTTGATCATGACTCAAGGCCTGCTGCTCAACCCATTCACGGTAAGACAGTCGACGGTTAGCGGGATCGGCTTTGAAGGCAGCACGTTCGTCCTTAACCGCGAGACGCAATGCTGCCATGGCTTTCATGCATTCGACTTCAATAATGTGGTACGTCAATTTCCGCAACAACGGATCGCCAATGGCGACTCTTGCTCGCGCCTTCTGCCAGGCAAAGCGTTTTGACTCATTCTGGTAGCGTCGTTTGACGACACTTGCATCTAACTTTGGTCGTTTCCAGGCGTGTTTATACGCCTGGTAACGTGCTTTCAAATCTGCACGTGCATCTGCTCTCGCCAGGCGGCGCTCGAGCCGGGCAGTCAAATCACGCGCATGCAATGTTGGCTCATACCGGAACTCATGCACAATGGCATCAGTCGCTGTCGTAGTGTGATCTTTAGTATAGGTGCCCACATTTTCCAGGGGCTGGAACTGACCCAGATCTTTCTCCAGACAACCCAGCGTAAGGTCAGGATGAACGCTACTTGCCTTCACCGGAGGAAGCTCGGGATTGTCGATAGAATAGATGGCCAGCCCTTTCCCTTTCGGTTTCAACGCTAACCCAGCATTCACTAAAATGCGGTGAACATCCTTCCACGCCAAGTTAGGATCGGCCATAGCCTCATCAATTTTAAACCCACACTCAGTGACGGCGTAGGTATGGAGGCTTTCAACATCGGCGTAATACTCCAATGCCTTGGCACCAGAGGGAGTCAGGCTTTTCTCGCGTTTGGAGCGAACAATTTCGCCCTGCTCGTTAACTGCAAAGAACCCGTTCGTCGGTGTCCAGTTGTACTTGAGTTCTAGTTCACGTGCCGCTTGCTGCAGACGTATGCGAGTGAAAGAATCATCGGCTGCTTTATAAGTCTCAGGGTGAATACGGTTGGCAGCAACGTGGCAATGGATGTTGTTCGTATCGGTATGGATCGCCGCGACGTACTGGTGTTCTGACATTCCCAGTGCCGATAAACTGTGACGAACACTATCAAAGATGTGTTCTGTTGACGGGTTATCTGTTTCTGGCCATGATAGGAAATAATGCAGCACGGGATCCTTGCAACGCGTGTTCTGCAGTGCGACTGCATTCATCTCGACCGATGCAGTCGTGATGTTGAAGCAGTTCGTCTCACACATGACGCCATCAAACATCACCTGGGTATGACCGTGAGGATCAGCATGCATGATTTGCTGCAAGTCCGCATCGCCATTACGACTGATGTAATCAACGAGGTGGTTAAAGATATCGTCTTTCGAACGAGGGCGTCGCCAGCCTGGGTGCTCGGGTTCCAGTGGAGTGTCGGGTTTATCTTCGTCGCGGACAACGGTATAGGCGACCAGCTGTAAGAAGCTGCTCTTGCCATCACGCCGTTTTTCCGGGATTCGAATAATCATGCTGTCAAACTCACTCCATACCCACTTTTAATATTGCCTTCTGAATCGCCATCAACACATCAGAATACTCTTTACTCATCACCCCGCCGCCCTCTTTAAACAAGTGCTTTTGCAAGCCACCAAGACGCCGGAGCTCCATAATCAGCTCTGTATCACACTTGGCCTCTATACGACGACCGAGCGCGCTACGAAGCATGAAGGCACCTATGCTGAGGCCTGCAGCGTCAGCCTTCTTCATGACGGCATCTTTATCTTCGGGAAAACAACGAATGCTGGGAAGCAGGGCTGTTCTGTTCCGGCTTTCGCTTTTACTCATGGAGAGATTTCCCTTCTAGTCTCGTCAGAAAACAGTCTCGTGGGGTGTCGGGGCTCTGCCCTGACCCAGCGTTTTTTTGAACCGACTGCGTGCAGGCGGTGCTACAAAACACATCTAGTCCCGTCTTTGAAACCGGATATCTGTATTATGGCTGATATCGCCTGTTTTGTCATTACACCATGGGAGAACTTTTTCTGGAGTTGTGCTCGTTAAAGGCATTCGTATACTATTGTCGTTATTGAGATTAATGAGAATGGAGACTTTGAACATGGCAGCAAAAAATCAGTACAGCTCAGAGCAATTAGAATTGGCTAAAGTTCAGCTTGATGAACTTCCAGATTTGAGCAAAGAAAGACTCACTGGAAAAGAAGTTCTTGAAGGATTGAAAGACAAAATCATTGTATTGGCTACGCAAAAAGGGTACACCGCAAAGGACATTAAATCCGCCCTGGAAGCATGCGAAATCACGGTTAGTGAACGTTCCATTCAGGACATTATAAAAAGCACAGTTTCCTCGAAGAGGAAAACAGCAACGCCACGTAAGTTGAAAACGAAAAATAATGAAAAACCTGATTCAGTTCAGAGTGGTAATTCGGTTACACAGAACTAAAAATCGTCTGGTTACGGTTCAATACCGTGACCAGATGAAAGGTAAAATGTACGCACAAAGATGGATATAGCTGAGATGTGTACAGCATTCTCCTTTAGCACTCGATGTGCTTAAGGAGAATAAGAGGATTTTCACCAGTAATACGTGGGCATCTCGTCTATTGTATCCCCATCAGCATCAAACTGAATCATGTTCAAATCGTGCTTAAGTATCATTGAATAGACAAACTTTCTAAATGCCTTTGACAATCCTAACGCCTTCAATCGCAAAACGATGTATCGGTATCCCCACAGGTCAATAACAAACCCATACTCATATTCCATGATCCAGTTGTACTTCTCTCTAGCAATCAGCCCAAGAGCCTCATTGTCTGCAAATGTCATGTGTGCCGTGCTGCACACCAAACACCGCTTTATCTCGACGGTTTTTCTCATTTACAAATCCTTATGGGCGGCACGTGACCACCGCCCATATACAATAATTATTTCAATAATTTCATCGCTTCGGCCATTTTCCACAATGCATTATTGAGTTTGATATCACCTGTAATGCCATTCACTGCCCGCGTTCGACTACGTTTCCCTTTCGCGTTTCGACCATCAATTCCCCCCTTGATCATGTTCTCTTGGACACGTTGATAGGTTGTCCATAAGTCCGGGTTATTGTCTTCTCTGCGCCTTGCCTGCAACACTTGTTCTGCGGAAATGGGTTGATGTGTGTCGAAGTATTTGTAACCCAATGCAGCATCTGCGTAGAGCATTTGCTCATCACGATTTAACATTATGGATTTCATCTCTTCACGTGATTTCGTCACTTTATCGAACAAGCCCAACACCTCATAAGCCCCATCGATAACTTGCCCAACCACGTCCCCCTTGTGAGGTACACGAACTTCACCGAACGTATCACCGCACACCAAACCGTTATTGCATACGAAACGGAAAACGCCGGGGATCATCTGGTAACTGCTGCTGCCGTCATGACTGTTTAGCAAAATAATTTCCGGAACTTCATCATGTTGACTAAAGCCATTACGGCGCAGGCGTAGCATATGACGTGTATGCCCGCGCTTGCCTTCATCGCGAACTTTTGTCTGACAGGCGTAAAACGGTTGGAACCCTTCTTCCCGGAGTTTATCCAACAGGCTGATCGTTGGAATGTAGGTATAACGCTCACTACGGGAGGTATGTTTCTCCTCAGAAAAAACGCTGGGGACAAATGTTGCCAACTCATCGTTGGTCAACGGGCGATCTTTACGGATGACATTGGCGCTACGGAAACCTGAATATAATCTTTGCATTTTAATTCTCCCAAACCCTGTTTCTGGTGTTACTCCCCTTTCCGGCGTCGCCGGGCGCGGAGCGTCTTGTGCTGTGACATTGAGACCGGGCCGGGGTACAAGACGAAACCACAAGGGCACCACCGCAAGCCGCATGCGCAAGCGAATGACTGAAAGGAATGAGTGCGAACGGGTGAGGATGGAGGCGCAAGCGAACCCTTGTGGGGTCGACGCCCCGGCTTAGCGTCTGTCACGGCAAAAGACACTCTGAGCCCTGCCTGTTGGCAAGGAGTGACACCGAAATAATTCACCTGGCAAAGCCAGGTCGCCTTAGTGTTGCCGCAATCTGTGGCAACAGTGAAAGCGGCGCCGGCGAATAGCCGGCTGCAAGCGTGGGGGTGATTCGGGAGGTGCCGGCTCAATGCCGGCGGCACCCGATTGCCACCCCGAGGGGCGGCACAATAAAGCTAACAGGTATAACCACGCTGAATTTCCAGATAGCGCAGTAACTGCGACCACTCAAACACTTTTAAGGCGGGGATACGCGCCGGTTTACGCGCATTACGTTGTTGCAAGATGTAGCGCCCGATCGTCTCGATATATTCATCAATAATCATTTTTTGCTCTCCGTGAGAAATGATGTCCCGCTGCGTTATAGCAGCGGGAAACGATGGCTTTTAGGCAGCAACTGGCGCCGATTCTGTTTCACGAAATGCACTCACACGCGTCATGATCTGGCTGTGCGGCAGCGTGACATGATCGCGGAGTTTGAAATATTCGTCCCCGAGTTTGACGTAAATGTCAGTTATGTTACAGCTGTACATTTCCATCATTTTGAAGGACGAATAACCCGCGCTAAATTGCCAATCCAGCGGCGGCAACATTTCCAGCTTTTCCATGTATTCGTCTTTGCAGATGCGCTGAACCGGCAATTTTGCCGCATCATTCATCGCACGCAGGGCCGCTTCGAACGTCACCAGTTCGCAAGCTGGCTTGACCTGTTGTAACTGCGCCAAGGTCTGGCCGCAGGATGTGACATACTCCCCATCCAGCCAGATAGCCACACCAACCGGCCACATTGTCCCCGGCACATAAAAAACCATCTGCTGTTGTTGCTCGATCGTTGACATAACCACTCCCGTTAGTCAGTGAATCAGAAGCCGCGGCGACTTCTTTCTGGTGTATACCCCTTTTGGCTTTTTGCCGGCGCGGGGTGACTGGCGCCGTGACAACTTGACCGGGACGGGGTATCAGCTGACGATGCAAGGGCGGGACCGCAAGCCGCACGCGCAAGCGAACGACCAACGGGAGAGAGTGCGAACGGGTTAGGATGCCGGCGAAGCGAACCCTTGTGACGGCAGCGCCCCGGCCCAGGGTCAGTCACGGGGACGGACGCCTTGCGCGTAGCCAGGGCTAAGGGGATACACCAGAAAGGGCCAGGCTTTTGCCTGGCGGCATCAGCGAACGACCGCACAAGCGGTCGGGCAGTGAAAGCGGCGCCGGCGATTAGCCGGCTGCAAGCGTTGGGTGCATTGGTTCCTGCCGGCTCAACGCCGGTTGGAACCAATAGCCCGAAATCCGCTGGGGTTCAGCAGAGGCAGCGAAAAAAAAACACTAGGCAAGACGAATGGGAACAAAAACGGCGCCGCTGGCGCCGTCTCATGATGTCTGTCGTTAGGGGTTGGTCAGACAGGTCACCAGAAACCCGTCCTTCCCATTAGATAAACAAATCAGCAGGGACATCAAAACGCGTCGCCAGCGCCTTAATGTGCTGCACAGTCAACGCACGGCGACCACTGAGAATGTTACTGACATTACTTTTAGACCCCAATTCATCTTCCAGATCAGCCGCTTTCAAACCATGCTGATCCATCAGAGTACGCAACGCGGCGACCCCGGTAGGGATCTCCGCCAAGCGGCGGTTAAACGCCTCAAATTCCGGGGCGCTGTTTTCATACTCTGTAATTTTGGCCGCAAGCGGTTCAAAAAGCGGGTTGCTCAGTTCGTCGCGATCGACAAGATACTCAATCAGCTCAAGGGCTTTTTTGTATTCAGCCTCGCTTTTATCACCCGTCATCAGAGGAATGCATTTCACCGCGTTGGCAAATGACGCGATCATGCCTTCGGCACTGGCGGCGTCGAGATGAGTGGCAACAGTCATTCTTTATGCTCCCTATAATACTTGGTTAACTTGTCGTATTCGGCATGAGTCGCAATATGCTTAACAAAAACCTTTTGCTTTTCAAAGTCGATGAAGGCCATAAGCCGCAACGTATTGCCGGACACATCGATAACCCACCACTTTTTACGGTACTTGAAGTTATCCAGTGACGGGATCGCTCTTTTCATTTCATCCGGGCTGTTGAAGGTCTTTTTTTCCAGAACCCGCATCAAATCCAGAAGCGCCAATGCGCTATTAGGGTATTTTCCGGCAGCCTCGTTAAACGGCTGTCTGCTAATTACATGCACTGCAGATCCCTCTACCCTGTTTTCATCTTGAAAACATTGTACTCTCCAATTGTATTGTTTTCAAGTTGAAAACTATGATTTCGCCTCATTGAGCACGCATTTCAAGCCGCCCCCCTCATAGCTTTCGTGTCAGTTTATTCGGGATAAGCAAGGCGTTGAACATCCGCTCGGCCTCGGTCAAATCCCCTTCAACCCCTCGCAGCCTTTCCATCACAGTCCAAAGAGCGTCGTTCTTGTAGTGCGAAAGTTGACTGGCTGCCATGCACGGAAACCGCTCGAACCAAGCAAAAAATCCCTCGCTAAGATCGTCTTCGTAAATATCTTGTTTACTCCAGTACGCGTACCATGCCCCAACCGTCGACGGGGTGGCAAATGCCAGCTCAACTTCGGCCTGCGCCAGCAGGGTCTGATAGCGCCGGCGCTTTTGCGATTCTTCCCGTGACCGCTTCCGCTCTCTGCGCTCGTACTGCATATCCCACTTGCGCTCGCGCCGCTCATGGCAAAGTTCGACATAGGCCGGGAACAGTGTTGCTACAACGTCACCAGACAGCGGCAGCGGGCTATATTGGCCTCCGCTTTCGATCAGCCTGTCCAGTGCCTTAATGTATTGCGCAATGGACGCCCCGCCCCGCTCATCCGGGGAGTAATTTGACGATAACAGACGGATGTCGTTCGCTAAAATCTGCCCCCTCCCATTGTTCAGCACCCGGAAGAAGGCTTTGGCATAGGGGAACTCAGCGAGCCGCTTCCCCTGCTCTTTCTTACGCTCGACCAAGACCACGGCATGGACGGCGGCTTGCTGATATTCGTTGACTGGCACCAGTGCGCGATTATTCGGGATCATACGCAAAATCCCCCATTCTCAGCGCAACCGCCAGTTTCTCCGGGCGGGTGAATCCATGACGGTAGTACTCACCGACCACGTTCAATACCCGATTAATCGTCCCCGGCTCAAAATTGTCAGCAGTATGCACCCAAGCAACGCAGTCGCCCTGGTTAGCGGTTAACGATGTTCCCTGGTACGGAAGAACAGCAGACCAGCCCGGCACATCCGCCCCCGCGCTGCACAGATAAATCGCGGTAACATCGTCCCCCTTCGGGCTAATCCGACACACCACGGGTACCTGCCCACAAAACTCGCACACCTCTTCTGCGTTCGCTACCCACCCCTTCGGCAGCGCCAGCGTACCCAGCACGGCATTGTTCAGCATTCTCCGCCACGCCCTGCCCCGATCGCGATACTCTTCCAGTTCGGTAGCGCTCATCCCGGTTAACTGCTCAAGGCTCAATCTTTGATTTTTCATGGTCTTGTTCTGCCGCCTTCTCGGCGGCAGATCCCTGTCAGTTAGGCGGCAGCGCGGAGGTCAGCGGCAGTATCGGTGTGGCGGGTCGTGCAGGTATCCACATCACCGGTGCTCTCCAGCTCGGTCTGCAGCGGCTCTGCGGGTGACATACAGACAGGCAACCAGTGGGTCTCTTTCAGTACAGCCTCGGCGAATTCCGCCGCTTCTTTGCGTTTCATGCTCTCGGCGTCGCTGGCATTACCGGCACGACCGGCGCTGTTGAGCGCATCAACAATCTGGTCTTTGGCAATGCGTGAGAAATAGTTGGCAGAGGTCGGTTTCCACCAGTCGCCGATCTGGAAGTTCAGCGCTTTCTCAACACGCGCCAGCTTGGTACCCACGCGGTTGTCATGCAATTGGCACTCTCTGCCATCAAGACCGTGGGAGACACAGTAGGCCAGCAGCGCCAACACGTCTTCCTGCGGCCATTCCAGCAACCAGTCGAACCCGTCAAGCCAGTCCTGCGGGAAACGACTCAGCCAGCCCTCATGCAATGCGTTCAGTTTCTGATTAGCGAGTCCGTTTTCACTGCCTGCGTCCGTCGACTGGTTCAGGCAGATACTGCGTTGGCTGTCCACGGAGGTATGCAGCACGCTGAAATAGCCCTTTCCAAAGATCCTGCGCGTCAATGTGAAGGTGTGCAGGGCAAGAGCAACCGTGGAATTTTGAGCCAGTGAAGCGGCAACCGCCAGTGTGCGCTCGGCAGACAAGCTGGTGACCAACACCTGCGACAACCCTTTCTCTGAGGGTGGGGTTTCTTTATTGGCTTTTTCACGCTCGGCCTTCTCGACCAGCTTGATGTCCTCCATCTTCATCAAACCGCGTTGGATATGAATTTTTCCGTCTTGCAGATAGGCAACCACACCAGCCGTGTCGCGTACATCCAGCGACCATTTGTTGATTTCAGCGTGTTCGTTGATCTCGGCAATACGTGCGTTAATTTGCCCGATACGCGGGGTATGCTCCCATTCGTCGTCGGCATCAGCGCCCTCGAGCAGGCTTTCGAGCAATCCTTTCTCAGATTCCAGTTGCTCAACTTCTGCATTCTGCTCGTCGTTCAACTTGGCATAGGCATAGAGCACATCGAAAACCTTTGCATCGTCACCCCAGCTCTTCACTTCCTTGCACCGGCCTTGTGCCCAAGCCCAACCTTCTTCTTTCGCGACAACGTCCGCCGCGTCCTGCAGCTTGGCAAGCGCCATCGTTTCCAGTTGCAGCCGGTTTGTCAGGATGACGCTTTCGGCGAACAGGTCTTCACGGGTTTCACCGCCTGCCGCTTGGTAAGCGTCCAGCCCCACGAAATCGACCAAATCACTGTCTACCGCTGAAACTTCATCGTTCAGCACGCTTTCACGCAACGCCTTGGGTGAACGGTATTGCTCGTAATAATCCCCCTTTTCCCATGCCTGAATCTGACGCAGGTGATCATCGGTTGCGCCCAATGCGGCTAATTGATCGAAATTGATGTTGTTGGTTTTCAGCAGTTCCAGCAGGGCTGGCGCGACTGTCGTTAACTTGAGGCATTTTTTGACATGAGCCGTGCTGTAACCAAGGATGGCACCGATCCGCTCTACAGAGGTACCCTTCTCCGCCATAACGCGGAAGCTTTCCAATTGGTCAGCAGGCTCCAGATTAGAGCGCTGTACGTTTTCCGCGATGGAGATGGCATGAGCGTCGTCTTCACTCACCACCAGGACGGCTACCCTGAATTCTGGCGTCACAGGAACGCCTGCCGCAGACCGCCCCTGTTCCATCAGCATGTTGAGGCCCAAACGGCGGGTTTCACCGGCAGCAACCCCGTACAGCCCATCAGCCATGAGATACACGACAAGATTCTGCAACAACCCAGCGCCCTCGATACTGGCTGCACGTCCTTCAATATCTGCCTTCGTGCGGGGCGTTATACGTGCATTGAGATCCGTCGCAGCCAGTTCTTTGAGCATGACATATTTCAACTCAGCCTGAGCCAGTGTCGCTTCGACAAACTGAGCAGCATCAGTCTTCACGAATTTTTTTGCACTTGGTTTGGTCGTGGTCTTGGACATGGGTAATTCCTCCATCAGTGATAAAACGTGCCCAGAATCCGCCATAACAGGCTTCTTTCTGGTGTATTCCCCTTTTGGCTTTTTGCCGGCGCGGGGAGTCTGGCGCCGTGACACAAAGACCGGGACGGGGTATCAGCTGACGGAACAAGGGCGGTGCCGCAGGCCGCAGCGCAAGCGAGTGAACGACCGGAGGGAATGAGAGAGTGCGAACGGGTGAGGACACCGGCGAAGCACACCCTTGTGCTGTCTGCGCCCCGGCCCAGCGTCTGTCACGGAGACAGTCACCTTGCGCTACAGCCACATACAGGGGGAGACAGCGGAAAGCACCAGGCCTTTAGCCTGGTAGCCTTAGCGACTGGCCGCTCAAGCGGCCAGTCAGTGAGAGCGGCACCGGCCAACGGCCGGTTGCAAGCGCCAGCCCTTAGCCCTTTAGCCATCAGACCCTAGCGATAGCCCGAAACACGCAGAGACGAGCTCCGACAGAAGCCGTTGGCAACGGCTTGCCTTAGCGACCGCCAAAGGCGGCCAGTGAAAGCGGCGCTGGCTGACGGCCAGCTGCACGCGGGTTACACGGTTAACGGGATTAGGGCCACTTGTTCACACTGCTGGCTGTAACCATCTTCATCACGCTCGCACGGCCAGCCTTGCTCGCAGACGCTAGTATCACCGGGGCAATAGCGCAAATGCGCGCACCAGGCACAGAGATCGTCATCTGAAATCGCGCGACCATCAAACTGCGCTGGCTGATCCCCAAAATAAAAGGCAACGCGGCGGTACCGGTTAGACAGCATCATCATTATTCTCCACACGTCATGGTAAGGCGCCACACGGGCGCCCACCGCCTTAACCGCCGTAATTTGGGACGTTACCCAATACGTATTCCGGGCCGACAACGCGGGCATAACCGTACTCGTCCCGCTCTTCTGACCATTCCAGATCGTCACTGGCACTGTCGATATATTCACCACACGCATAGACGTGATAACCGCAGAACCCCTCGCCTGCCTCACTGAACGTATGAATGACATGACAGGAAAACCGTTTACTCAGCACCCTGATATCGGCACATTCCGGAGGAGCCCACCGTGTATCAAAATCAATCTGCACAGTCCCTTCAAAGGCTGTCACATCGACATCGGCCTCGTTAAAAAAACTCACTTCCCCTTCGTCCCGTGCAAAATCGGTCACGGCGGTCAGTTGATCTGGGTTTCCAGTCACGATAATTCTGTTTGCACACCAGTTAGGCATCATTCTTCTCCAGTCAGGTTGTCGGATATCGGCTTGCGCCGTAGCCAAAACACAGACGTGCGCAAAGCGGAGAATGCAGGGGCCGTACCGCAGGCCGCAGCGCAAATGACTGACCGCAGGGAGGGAGTGCGAACGGGAGAGGATACGGGCAACGCGAACCCTTGCAGGCGTAGCGGCACGGCTACGTTCGGGCTACGGCGTAAGCCCAGGCGACGCCATATCATTTTGATCCCCGCCTGCAGGGCGGAAAAAGGGAAGAAAGCGCGAAGGTTAATATCAGGGGATCGGTCGCGGCCGGTTCGAGGCCGGCAGTGACCGTTGGGAGGAAAAAGAAAAATGACAAGACAGACGGGAGCGCGATGTTTCGGGGCCCCGGCCCTGCCGGGGATCCTTTTCGTGGCCAGCCCTGGCCACCATAAGCCGTGTGCTAGTCTGCGTCGATGCAGACCAATTGATCCAAAACCTGCAGCAGCCTGGCACATGGATAGGTTGACCAGACCGGCAACAACGTGGCCAGCGTTACAGCCTGGGCGGCCAGTATCAGCCGACGCGGCAAAGGCCCCTGTTCATAGTGCTTGATGGTCCGCAGCGAAACACCCAGATAATCCGCGGTTTGTTTTTGCGTCCAACCCAGCGAACCCCGCCAGGCCTTCATACCTGCAGAAGGCATAACAAGCGATATCACGCCCCTGGACTGGGGTGTTGTCTGGTCATGGCGCGTCAGCGCCTGCAGTTGCAAGACAATTTGCGGTTGGTCCATCCGGAGCAAATCGGGGAGCAGGCGGATCAACATCA
>OKFX01000121.1_pt1 | contig 50301 bp, 38 predicted proteins | sample 1633441 | NCBI WGS metagenome assembly OKFX01 (sample SAMN04436775, study PRJEB24849) | human gut metagenome | biome: human gut; feature: NICU; material: stool | host: Homo sapiens | place: USA: Saint Louis, MO | collected 2011-03-21
ACCTGACCCTCCTTGCGGTAGGTCAGGTGTTGCAACGATCACTAGAACCCGCCCCTCCATGCTTCCGGTTTGGGGGGGGGTGCTGCTTGATTCCTCTACTTCCAGCGAAACGTTGCTATCGCGGTATGGTCGCATGCCTGTTAAGCATTGAAGCATCTTATCTATGCGCAGTCGGTGTCCCGGTGGTGACGGCAACCGATTGACGTGCGAACCGGGCCAGATTTCGTTGTCCCGGTTCGTGATTTTGGCCTCTTTTTGGGAACCGGGACAGACCATCCCGTGAGCGCTCAATGTATGCAAATCCAGAAGCCCGGAATTCCGCCGATGTGTGATGGCGGATATTGTGCGGTAGGGCCGAATTGGCGATTTTTCGAGGGTGTTTCTGTCCCGGTTGCTCAAAAAAGAGGCGAAATGGAGAACCGGGACAACGAAATCTGGCCCGGTGCACACATAAATCGATTGACGTCGTTACCAGGACATCGGACACCGTGACGTATATCGCGAACCGCATAATATGGCAGTACGCAACGCAGATGATGTGCGGATTCGCCGGACGTAACATGGCGTGTGGCACACAACAGTGCCATGCGGTCGGGGCCACGCGACCAAATGGGGTGCGATGAATGGCATATGCGTTGCAGCAAGCGCGCAATCGTATCGGTGTCAGCTCAGTGCGCCCCGGTGGATTTCCGTCGTTTCCGCCGGGCAAGTTCATTGAGCGGCGTCGCTGTCAAGGTGAAATCGAATATGGCGCCTCGCAACGCCAGCTGTCGCCCGGCTCGGTAGGCGAGTTCGGCTTGAGACGGTTCATCAGCCATATTCGCGGCGGTGGCGATGAGGACGATCCAATGATGATGCCGTAACAATTCGCGCTTGTCGTTGTCTCGCCGCCACTGGGCCTTGTCTGTGCGATGATGATCGCCGTCATATTCGATGGCGACGCGGAATTCGGGCCAAGCGAGATCGAGTGTTATCGGCGCACCATTGCTGAACGTCGCGCCGGGCACTGTGTAATTTGTCACGGCTCGTGGAAGCCCGTATTGCGTGGTTGTGATACGGGTCTCTGATTCCATCGGAGAATCCACGCGCGGTGCAATAAATTCAAGTGCGATCATGCATGTGGCTTTCGCGTTGAATTTCGGAAGTTCGCTGACCTGCCGCACAAAGTCCTGATAAATTTCGTCGGCGGTGCGGCCGCCCGATAGGCTCGGCTTGCGCGCTATTGCCGTAAGGGTTGCGTCGCCAAGTATGACCAATGATTCCAATGACATGTGAGCGGCGAGCTGCGCCCAAGTATGTACCAGATTCAGCGCGTGCACATGCTTGTTGATACGTGCATTGTGCGCGGCGCTTAGCGGTTTCCAGATGTGCGGTGTTGTTGGCGGAACGACGGCGCGTATCCGGGTGCGATGCGAGTCGGAGACGGTATGGAGCTCGGTGGCATTGAGATCGCAATCCTTGGGAAGCGGCACGGATTGCAGTATCAGCGATGTGGTCATGCCGAAGAGCACCGGCTTTCCGAGCTGTTGCGCGGCGTCCGTGCATCGTTTAAGCATTTCCCGCTTACGTTGGGTGAGGTTTTCGCTCATAGCGGGCGCAGTGGGGGTTGCCATACGCGGTGGTGAGTATGGCTCGGGCTTGACGGCGTGCGTGGACGCAGCACTCGGTGCCGCGGCATTGTTGGTCCAGCCGGGTGGTTCATCGTCGAATACGCCGGGTGGCGGGGTGGGAAATCCGCTGTTCATAACGCCACCGTAGCGTAGCGGTCGCGTGTTCGCCATGAAAAACGGGGTATGTGGTTCTAGCTTGCTGAGGATGTGGATAACTCTGTGGATAACTAAAGTGCTCCTATGTTTTGCTCACTCTGTGAGGAGTCGGCAAAACATAGGAGCACTTCAGCCGCGGCCAATAGACGGAATATATCAGCGGCAGCGGCGGGTGAGAGGCTGCCAGGGATCGAGCTCGACTGGTTCGGTGGTGAGCAGGGCGCGGGTGGCGTCGTCGAGGTATTCCTTGCGGATGATGAGCTCGGTAACGTAGCGGTCGAACCAGGCGTCGGACATGACGTAGTAGCCGTCCTTGCCGGCGTCCTTGCCCCAGCTGTTCTCCACCTTCCAGCGGTTCGGCTTGCCGTCCTCGTCGAGGTTCACGCCGGTGAAGGTCATAGCGTGGTTGCTCGGGCTGTCGCCGTATTCGAGGCCGTGGGCCTTGTCGCCGGTGAATTCGGTGCCGAACAGCTGGTCGACGCGCACCACGGACTGGTCGAAGAAACCGTCCTTGCGCAGGGCGAACTGCGTGCAGTCGCAGGCGAACCAGATCGGGTGGCCGGCGGTGAGCTGGTCAAGCGCGGCCTTCTTGAACACGTCCAGCGGCACGTTGACGAATTCCATATCGCCAGCCTCGGCCACGTTCGCGCTGAAGCGGATGCGGTAGCGCTGGTTGAACGGGCGGTTCTTGAGCGGGGCGTTGGCCAGCGTCACGAAATCGTTGACGTCCACCGGCACGTACTTCTTGTAGAACTCAAGCGGGGTGATGCCGATCTCGCGAATCTGCGGGCGCTCGTCCTTGCCGGTTTTCGGCTTGTCGGACTTGTCCTTATCGCACTTGCAGGCCTTGGCGTCGGATTTGCCCTCGCACTTGCAGGATTCGCCGCACTTGCAGGATTCGGCCTTGCCGTCTGCGTCGGCCTCGGCCTTGCACTTGCGAGCCTCGCCCTTCTTATCCTCATCATCATCCTTGGGGCGCGCGAAGAAGTCGAACTTCTCCGGCGGTTCGCCGAGCGCCACGGCGCAGATGCGGTACACGGTGCCCATGTACTCGTCCTTCAACGCACGCAGCTCGTCCTCAGACGCCCCGGCAGCCGAACGGCGGCGCAGCTCGGCCGCGAACTCGCGCAGCTTGGAGTTGAGGTACTGCTTGAAATCGTCGGAATTGCGGGAGTTCTCGGACTCCGGATAGGCGCTCTTGGGCACTAGGCCGTACTTGTTCACCAGCGCGGCGAACATCTGCCACCAGCCGCCGTCATCGGACGGGCCCCAGTTGATGGCCTCGAACAGACGCGAATCGGTCGCCTCGTCGAGCGTGCGCAGCACGTTCTCCAGATAAGTGTTCGACTTCTCCATCGCGTCCCAGAAGAACAGGTAGGTCTCGGAGAACTCGAAATCCTCAAGATTCCAGCGATGCATGAGTTCGTAACGCAGCGTGTTCAGGGAGGCGAACATCCAGCAACGGCCGGAACGCTCCTGATTGGTGATCGAACCCTGCTTGAGTTCGATGGAGAAGTCGCGCGGCAGCGCACGTACGCCGCGATAGTCGGTGGCCGCCTTGAGCACGCCGGCCGAAACCGCCGCGTCCGCCGCGATCAGGTTGGCGCGGTCTTTGTTGAAGTCTTCGGTGTACGTACGCAGAAGTTCGGGTTTGATGGCCCGTGCGCTGGCGTCTGTCGTCATGATGCCCCTGTCTGATGCTGATGATGCTGATGGATAATCCGTTGCCGGCGGCGGGGACTGTCACCATCCGGGCCGGCGGACTGCTGACACGAAAGTATAAGGCATGTCCAGCAAAGGCTCAGGAAATACAAAATTAACAAACGGATGTCTGCCCAATATGCAGTAAGTGTTTTCGCAGTTTTCCGTACAGGAAAAAGTCGGAAAAGTCAATACCCATATTCCATATATTGGACTCAATTTGTGGTTTTGAGCGGGGGTATCACTTTCCCAGTTATTTGGGAGGTGGTTGGGTGTTCAAGTACATCATCAAGCGCATTGTGAACTACGTGATCATGCTGTTCGTGGCAGTATCGATGACGTATTTCCTGGCCAGCGCATTCATGGATCCGCGTTCGAACTACATGTCGCGCAATCCGCATCCGCCGATCGCGTCGATTAACCGGTCGCTCGATCTGGCCAACATCAACGACCAGACGCCGGTCGTCATCCGCTATTTCCGCTGGCTCAAGGGCATCCTCACCCAGTGGAACTGGGGCCTGAGCCCGGACCAGTCGCCGGTGGCGCCGGCCATCGCCTCCCGTATCTCCGCTTCGCTGCAGCTGGTGACGCTCACCACCGTGCTCTCCATCCTCTTCGGCGTGAGCATCGGCGTGTACACGGCCATCCGCCAGTACAAGTGGCAGGACCGCGTGCTCAACACCACCGCAACGTTCTTCCTGGTGGTCCCGGCCGCCGTCATGGGCCTGATGGTGGTGCTGCTGGCCATCAACTTCAACAACATCGTGGGCAGCCGCACGTTCTACGTGACCGGCCTGCACTCCTACCAAGGCTCCAACCCGGTGCTTTGGGTGTTTGACTATCTGCAACACCTGATCCTGCCCACCATCGTGATGACGATTCCGGGCATGGTGGGCTACCACCTCACCCAGCGCACGTACCTGCTCGACACCATGAACGCCGACTACGTACGCACCGCCCGCGCCAAGGGCCTGACGCTCAACGCGGCCATTCGCCGCCACGCACTGCGCACCTCGCTGATCCCGACCGCCGTGGACGTGGCCTTCTCCATCGCCGGCGTGTTCACCGGCGCGGTGATCACCGAAAACGTGTTCGCCATCAACGGCCTGGGCATGTACTTCACCCAGACCATCGCCAACAACGACATCAACGGTGCCGTGGCCGTGGCCGCGTTCGGTGGCGTATGCACGCTGTCCGGCGCGCTGCTGGCGGATATCTTCTCCGCCTGGCTTGACCCGCGTATCCGACTGAGCTGAGCCCCGCGCAAAGGACGATCTAACATGATGAACGACAACGAGAACATGGTCTCCGCCGCCGCCCAGGATATGGAACTCACCGATCCGCAGGGCAGCGAACCGCAGTCCGCCGACGCCAGGAACGCCCAGGAGGCTTCCAGCGCCGACGACTTCCACCGCACCGGCCGCATGCAGCTGTACGTGCGCCGCTTCATGCGCCGCCCCTCGGCCGCTCGCTGACCATCGGTATCTTCAGCTCCATCGGCACCACGATCATCGCCGCCCTGGTGGGCACGGCCGTGGCGTTCTTTGAAGGCTGGTTCGAGCGCGTGGGCATGTGGCTGCTGGATATGCTGCTTGTCGTGCCGTCCTTCCTGCTCATCGCCCTGATCGTCGGCATGGCGGCCGGCGGCAGCGACTGGCTGTGGCTGGCCATCGGCCTGACCGCATTCGGTTGGATCGGCTACGCCCGTACGCTGCGCACGCTGACCCTGAGCCTGCGCGACCGCGAATACATCCGCGCGGCGAAGTTCATGGGCGTGCCGTCCTTCACCATCATCGTGCGTCATCTGGTGCCGAACCTGGGTTCGGTGCTGGTCATCAACACCGTGCTCGGCGTGATTGGCGCGGTCAACAGCGAGATCTCGCTGAGCTTCCTGGGCCTGGGCATCAAGGCGCCCGACACCTCGCTCGGTACGCTGCTCAACGCCGGCCAGTCCGTGGTGCAGACCTCGCCGTGGGTGCTGGTCTTCCCGTCCGTGGTGCTGATCGTCCTGACCTTCTCCGTGCAGCTGATCGGCGACGGCCTGCGCGACGCCATCGACCCGTACTCCCGCTCCGGCGGCAAGGCCGAGTGAGAGGGGAGACGGGCATCATGAGCGACGAACGCAACGCAAGCAACGTAACAACCAACACCAACCCCGACACCACAGGAGCGCAAGGCATGGCATCCGAACCGGTGATTTCAGTACGCGACCTCACCGTCAGCTTCGCTTCCGAAGCCGGCACCGTGCGCGCGGTGCGCGGCATGAACTTCGACCTGTACCCCGGCAAGACCCTCGGCATCGTGGGCGAGTCCGGCTCCGGCAAGTCCGTGACCTCCATGGCCATCATGGGCCTGCTGGACAAGAACGCCAGCGTCAAGGGCTCCATCACCTACCACGGCGAGGAGCTGCTCAGCAAGTCCGATCTTGAGATGAGCGAGATCCGCGGCAAGGGCATCGCCATGGTCTTCCAGGACCCGCTCTCCGCGCTGACCCCGGTGTTCTCCATCGGCGACCAGATCAAGGAAGCGCTGGTCACCCACAATCCGAAGATGACCGAACAGCAGATTCACGACCGCTCCATCGAGCTCATGAACCTGGTCGGCATCCCGGACCCGGAGGGCCGCCTGAAGTCCTTCCCGCACGAGTTCTCCGGCGGCATGCGCCAGCGCGTGATGATCGCCATGGCCATTGCCAACGACCCGGACGTGATCATCGCCGACGAGCCGACCACCGCACTGGACGTGACGATCCAGGCCCAGGTGCTCGAAGTGCTGCGCAAGGCCCAGCGCGAGACCGGCGCGGCCGTCATCTTCATCACCCACGATTTGGGCGTGATCGCCGGCGTGGCCGACGACATCGTCGTCATGTACGCCGGCCGCCCGGTCGAGAAGGCGGACGTCGACTCCATCTTCGACCACCCGGCCATGCCGTACACCATGGGCCTGCTGGATGCCGTGCCGCGTTCCGACCGCGAACGCAACAGCCGCCTGGTGCCGATTCCGGGCTCCCCGATGAACCTGGTCAACATGCCCAAGGGGTGCCCGTTCGCGCCGCGTTGCCCGCTGGCCACCGACATCTGCCACACCACCGAGCCGGCCATGGAGCCGGTGCCCGGCCGCCCGGGCCAGTTCGTGGCCTGCCACCGCACCCAGGAGATCGTGGACAAGGGCCTGACCTTCCACGACGTGTACACGGTGGCCGAGGCCGCCAAGTCGAAGTTCGCCGGCATCCCGCGCGACGAACGCAAGATGGTGCTCGACGTCAAGCACATGCGCAAGACCTTCCCGCTGACCGCCGGCGGCTTCCTGCGTCGCAAGATCGGCGAGGTCAAGGCCGTGGACGACGTGACGCTGGACGTGCGCGAAGGCGAGACCGTGGCGCTCGTGGGCGAGTCCGGCTCGGGCAAGTCCACCACGCTCATGGAGATCATGGAGTTCAAGCAGCCGCAGGACGGCGAGATCGAGATGTTCGGCACCAAGCTCGAACACAAGATTCCGCGCGAGAAGCGCCGCGAGCTGCGTTCGTCCGTGCAGTACGTCTTCCAGGACCCGATGAGCTCGCTCGACCCGCGCCTGCCGATCTACGACATCCTGGCCGAGCCGATGAAGGTCCAGCACTACTCCAAAGAGCAGATCCGCGAACGCATTGGCGAACTCATGCGTCTGGTGGAACTGAACCCCGACCAGGTGGACCGTTTCCCCACGCAGTTCTCCGGCGGCCAGCGCCAGCGCATCGCCATCGCGCGTGCGCTGTCGGTCAACCCGCAGCTCGTGCTGCTCGACGAGCCGGTCTCCGCACTGGACGTGTCCATCCAGGCCGGCGTGATCAACCTGCTTGAGGACCTGCAGAACAAGCTGGGCGTGGCCTACCTGTTCGTGGCCCACAACCTGTCGGTGGTGCGCCATATCTCCAGCCGCGTGGCGGTGATGTACCTGGGCCGCATCGTGGAATCCGGCGACACCGAAGACGTGTTCGAGCACCCGTTGCACCCGTACACCCAGACGCTCATCAGCGCCGTGCCGGTGCCGGACCCGAAGGCGGAACGCACCCGTCAGCGCATCGTGCTCGAAGGCGAGGTGCCCAGCCCCACCGAGACGTTCGAAGGCTGCCCGTTCATGGGCCGCTGCCCGCTCATGCCCAAGCTGAGCGCCGAACAACAGGCCCGCTGCCGCGGCGAACGCCCGGCGCTGCGGCCGTATGACACTTCCCGACCGAGCGGCCATCAGGTTGCATGCCATTTCGCATGACGGTCGGAACCATATAGAGGAGGAAATAAATGAACAAGACACGTAAGCTGACCGCGCTCGCCGCGGCCACTGCGGCGCTTGCCATGCTGCTTGCCGGCTGCGGCGCGGGCAATGGCAACGGTTCCAGCAACGCCTCGAGCGCCACTGAACCGCCGGCCGGCATCGATTCGTCATACACCGGCGACCTGCCCATGCCGAAGGTCACCGAGCGTTACGACAACCACCAGAGCCGTGACAACGTCAAGGACGGCGGCACGCTGACCCTGTCCATCGTCGAAGTCGGCCCGAACTGGAACTACCTGTCTTCTGACGGCAACACCGGCTACATGTCCGAGCTGTGGAGCTGGTACCAGCCCAGCCTGCTCATGACCGACCAGGTCAATGGCTCCCCGATTAAGGTGAACCCGGACTTCCTGACCGACATGAAGCTCGTGAGCAAGGACCCGATGGTCGTGCAGTACGACATCAACCCGAAGGCCAAGTGGAACGACGGCTCCGACATCGACTGGACCGCCTTCAAGGCCACGTGGGAAGCCAACAACGGCTCCAACCCGGACTACAACCCGCCGAGCACCGACGGCTTCGACCGTATCGCTAGCGTTGAGCAGGGCGACAGCCCGAAGCAAGTCAAGGTGACCTACAAGACCCCGTACTACCCGTGGCAGGAAGTCTTCGGCGCTCTGGTGAACCCGAAGGCCGCCGACCCGAAGACCTTCACCCAGGGCTGGGTGAAGAACCCGCACAACGAGTGGGCCGCCGGTCCGTACAAGGTCGATTCCTTCTCCGACTCCCAGGTCACCTTCGTGCCGAACGAGAAGTGGTGGGGCAACAAGCCGAAGCTGGACAAGATCGTCTACAAGCAGATGGCCGACACCGCCTCCCTCAACGCCTTCCAGAATGGCGAGATCGACGCCGTGGAGGCCTCCACCAAGGACGACATCAAGGCCATTCGTTCCGTCAAGGACGCCCAGCTGCGCATCGGCTACAGCACCAAGACCCGCGTGCTGGAGTACAACGGCAAGTCCAAGCCGCTTGACGACCTGCAGGTGCGTAAGGCCATCACTCAGGCCTTCGACGTGAACACCTACAACAGCGTGCAGTTCCAGGGCCTGAACTGGAAGGCCGAGCAGCCGGGCTCCGAGCTGCTGCTGCCGTTCCAGAAGGGCTACGAGAACAACCTGCCCGCCGAGGCCAAGTACAACGTGGACAACGCCAAGAAGACCCTTGAGGCCGACGGCTACAAGATGGGCAAGGACGGCTACTACGCCAAGGGCGGCAAGACCCTTGAGATCTCCTTCACTTTCTTCGGTGACGACGCCACCCAGCAGGCCCTCGCCAACGCCTACCAGGCGATGATGAAGAAGGCCGGCATCAAGGTCAAGGTCGTGAACGTGGCCGAGTCCAAGTTCTCCGACACCGTGTCTTCCGGCAACTACCAGGTGCTGCCGATGGCTTGGCAGGCTCCGAGCGCCATGACCTTCGTGGTGTCCGCCCCGCAGCTGTACACCTCCGACGGCCCGTCCAACTTCTCCTACGTGGGCAGCAAGAAGATCGACGAGCTCGTCAAGAAGGCCGGCAGCCTCTCCGACTATGACGAGCAGACCAAGGCCGTGAACGCCGCCGAGAAGGAAGCCTTCAAGCTGTATGGCACCATCCCGGTCTCCAACCCGGCTTCGTACCTCGGTGCGAAGAAGGGTCTGGCCAACTACGGCCCGTCCGGCTTCGCCGGCAACCTGCCGCAGGACATCGGCTGGCAGAAGTGATGACGTCTGACTGACGTCTGACATGGCCACCGCACCGGGAACGGCCGGCCGCACGCATCGACTGCAGGGCTTTCGATGCCGGACGCGGCCTGCGGCAGGTTCCCGGCGGGGTGTGACCGCGGCAGCATATGCCTTACTCTCCTTATTTCTGCATATGATGCTGCGGTTGGGAAGCCTCCCGTTTGCGCGCTTATGCGTCGCGCGCGAACGGGAGGCTTTTGCATACTTGCCGCGATTCCACCCCGGCAACGATTTGTCCACCTTGCTGCCCGCGCGGCTGAAACCGTATCCACCTTCCTCTTCCCGGATTTGTGACGCTGACGGTTGCCGAGCGTCACAAATCCGGGAGATAGTCGCCCTTACTTGTTGTCAGAACTTGGTGAGCCCGGATTTGCGGATATGGTCCTCCCAGCCATCCGGCTTAGGCAGTGTGACCAGTTCCCTCATTGTCACTGCAGGGATCGCGGCCGCCACGATGCACAAGCCCAAAGCCACGGACGTGACTGAGTAACCCCAGTGTTGCATGGCGATGCCGGACAGAAATGTGATCACCGGGGCAGCAATCGTCTCAATCATGCCCATGCCGAGGCATATCGCAAGTACCATCAGCACCGGGTTATGAGTAATCCCGCCCATCCTAGGGCCGCGCATATGCCGAACAGTGCGAAACCAATCAGGCCAAACGCAATCATAAGTTTTTGCGGTCGTACTTATCTTGTACCACGCCACCTGGCAGCCGCAATACCGACGATATCATGGTCATGATTGAATCCAGCAGCGTCGCCTGTGCCGGTGAGCCCGTGACGGTCTGCGCGATGAGTGGCATTGCGAAACCTTGGATACTTGATGACAGCGACGTGCATGAATCCGCTACGAACCATTTGCCATCTGCTGCTACTGTAATGTTTCGTTGCCCTAACCCGCACCACAGCGTCGAAGTTAGAGGATTGCAAATTACGCCAAGCATTTCGCGCGCCATCGCTTGCTTTGCCGGTTGATCAGAAAGAACACAATCCGTATAAAAATCCCGCACGCTCTCGCGCACGACGTGGGCTACGCCGACCCAAAATACTTCATGCTCGTCTTCAAGCGCCGCACCGGACTCGCCCCCGGCCAATACCGCGACGCCTTCCCCGCCCGCCTTTTCAACACCGTGTGATTAGGGAAGGTCAGGGTACTAACCCTGGGAAAAGTGCAGTATTCTGCATTATTAACCCTAGGAAAAATGTAATTTTGGACAATCGCAACCCTAGGAAAAATGTAGAATACGCGAATTACAACCCTAGGAAAAGTGTGTATTGCGGTATGATGGAGCGACAGGACAGTGATTTGTGATGTACGGTCCTATGCGATAGGGAGGGCGGCATGGCGGAGTTCAGGCGAGATATATATACCAGGTTGTCGGCATGGGCTGAAGCGACGGAGCACAAGCCGATAGTGCTGTGCGGCGCGAGACAGGTAGGCAAGACTCATGTGCTTAAGGTGCTGGGTCGGGACAAGTTCGAGTCATTTTCTTATGTCAACTTGTTCGATGGCGGTGCAAAGGCTGCGTTGACAGGTGTGGATTCGGTGCACATGTTGCTTGATTCCATGGAGGCGTTTAATGGGGTTCGCGTTCGGCCCGGCAAGACGCTGCTGTGCATCGACGAGATACAGGAAATCCCTGATTTACTGACTCTGTTGAAAGCGCTCCATGAAGAAATGCCGGATCTCCATGTCGCTGTAGCGGGCTCCTATCTGGGCATGGCTCAGCACGAAGACCTGTCATTCCCGGTTGGCAGTGTCACCTCCATCGATATGTATCCGATGACGTTTGTGGAGTTCTTGGAAGCGGTCGGTGATGGAGTGATAGCCGAACGCATCCGGAACCAGCGTATTGAGACACTTGGGGGATTTGCGGAACGTTTAGAGCGAAGGGTTCGTCAGTACTGTTTTGTTGGCGGCATGCCCGAAGTCGTTGAGACATTTGTAGAAGATGGCTATCAGCATGCGCGTGCCGTGCAGAAAGAATTGTTATCCAATTACGACATGGACTTTTCCAAACATCCCAGAACCGGTGTGGATAGTGAGAAAATGCGTTTGGTGTTTTCCTCGATTCCGTCCCATCTGGCGCGTGAGAATCATAAATTTATTTTTGGCCACATCGCTCGTGGCGCTCGGGCGGCGCAATATGAATCCGCGATTCAGCAGATTGTCGATTCTGGTCTTGCGTTGCGGGTGTATCGCGTCGAAAAACCTGCGGCACCATTGCCGTCATACCGTGATGATTCCGCGTTCAAACTGTATCTCCATGATGTTGGGCTGCTGGCAGCGGCCCTGGATCTGACTCCCGCAAGCGTGGTCCTTGGTGATGGCGGGCTGACCGAATTCCGTGGTGCGTTAACGGAACAGTATGTTTGCCAGCAATTAGTGGCCGCCGGCATCACACCGATGTACTGGTCGAATGCGAACAGTACGGGAGAAGTTGATTTTGTCTTTGCAGGTAATGGCGCAATCATTCCGTTGGAGGCCAAAGCTGGTACCGAGCGTCATAAGCGTAGCTTGAAGTGGCTGTGCGACAAATACGGGATTTGCGGTTACCGTACGTCGATGCGGAATTACAAGGAGCAGGATTGGCTGACCAATGTCCCACTGTGGATAGTCGGGAGCTACTTCCGCCCGTGGTTGGCGAGTGATTATGAGCCGGATGGCGGAGCTGATTTAGGGCCGCTACCGAATACTGATGATGAAGGATGACTGAAGCCGCGAGATATGGTTCGGCCGGTTGCTGAATTGGGATATGGTCCGCGACCGGCCGGCGGTCGAATCCGTCATGCCGCGGTGCGCACCACCGTCACGCCGTACGGCTCCAGCACCAGATCCCTGCCCAGTACCGTGCCGTCAAGCACCGACTCGCATCCGGCGAACGGCGTATCCTGCCACGCCGTGGCCGTATCCGCATGGTTGATCACGAACGTCAACGACTCCCCGCGTGACGGGTACCGCCGCGTAACCACCTCCACCGGCTCCGGCGAGACGATGCCGGTAACGCCGGCCCGGCGCACCACGTCGCCGACCACGGCGTCCATGCCGGCCTCGTCCAGCACCGCACCGGCGAAATACGCCGTGCCCGCGCCGAAATCGTTCACCGTCACCGCCGGCGTACCCCGGTAGAACACGTCGCCGGCGTAGGCCGCCAGCGGGCGCGCCCCGCCGTCGAGCTTGATCAGCCCGGCAACCAGCGAGACCCGGGACCCGTCCGCATCCTCGCCCTCGCCCTCGCCCGAACCGAACACGACACGCACGTCGCGGCCGTCCGGGATCATGTCCATCTCCTCCATGCGCATTCCGCACACCTCACGGAACGCGCCCGGGTATCCGCCGAGGATCACGTTGTCATGCTCGTCGTGCATGCCTGCCATCACCGTCGCCAGGAACGTGCCGCCGGCGCGCACGAACCCCTCGACCAGCTCACGAACGCCCGGCTTGGCCATCATGAGCGCCGGCGCGACCAGCACGCGATAGCCCGCCAGCCGCCTGGCGTCAATGTCTTCCGGCACCACATCCACCGCGATGTTGCGGTGGTGGAACGGCGCATACCAGCGCCGCACCTGATCCGGATAGTCGAAGCCCTTCGGCAGCAACGAGATGTTCTCGGTCGACCAATACGAATCCCAGTCGAACATCAGCGCGACCGGCGCCTCGGTCAGACCGCCCACGAACCGCGCGCCGTGCGCCGCCAGCTCGCCGCCGAGCGCACGCACCTCGCCGTACACGCGCTCGTCCTCGCGCCCGCCGTGCGAGATCACCGCGCCATGGTACTTCTCGAACCCGCCGCGCGACTGCTTGAGCTGGAAATACTGCACGGTATCCGCGCCATGCGCGACCGCCTGATAGCTTTCCGCACGCATCCGCCCGGGCGCGCGCAGTACGTTGCACTCCTGCCAGTTCGTCTGGTTCGGCGTCGACTCCATGAGCATGAACGGCCTGCCGTCGCCCACGCCGCGCATCAGATCGTGCTTGAACGCATTGTCGGAAGGCGTGGTGTGCGGGAACGGATAATCGTCCCAGCTGATCACGTCCATCTCGCGCCCCCAACGGAAATAATCGGCACCCTCGTAGGTGTCCATGAGGTTCGTGGTGATCGGATGCATCGCGTCGAACGCGCGGATCGCGTCGCGCTCGGTGACGTAGGTGCCCAGCAGCGAGTCGGACTGGAACCGCTTGTAGTCGATGCTGCAGGCGGACAGAGTGGCGCGCTCGCCGTCCAGTCCGTCGCTGATCGCGTTCGGCGGTAGGATCTGGGCGAAATCGGCGTAGGTGTGGCTCCAGAAGTTCGCGTTCCACGCGCGGTTCAACGCCTCGATCGAACCGTACTTGCGTTCGAGCCAGACGCGGAAGGCGGCGGCGCAGTTGTCGCAGTAGCAGCGGCCGCCGAGCTCGTTGGAGATGTGCCAGGCGATCAGATGGTCGTTGGCGCCGTAGCGTTCGGCGAGCTTGCCGGCCAGCGCGCCGGCCAGGCGCAGGAAGTTCGGCGAATTCGGGCAGGCGTTGTGCCGCACGCCGAAGCGGTGGCGACGGCCTTCGTAGTCGGTGCGCGTGGTGTCGGGGTAGCGTTGCGCGATCCATGCGGGTAGCGCGCCGGTGGACGTGGCCAGGACGAAGCCGAAGTCGTGCGCGACCAGCAGGTCGACGATGCGGTCGAGCATGGCGAAGTCGTAGCGGCTCTCGTCCGGCTGGATTAGCGCCCAGGAGAACACGTTGATGGTGGCCTCGTTGATGCCGGCGCGTTCGAGTTTGGCGATGTCGTCCGCCCAGGTGGATTCGTCCCACTGCTCGGGGTTCCAGTCGCCGCCGAAGACGAAGCGGCCGCCCGGTGCGGTGATGGTCGGTGCAGGCGATGCGGGTGATGCGGGTGATGCGGGTTGGGTGTGTGCCATGGTGTCGGTCATGATGCGTACTCCTTTGCGATGACGATGATGCGTCCTGCGGCCGGTCTCAGCGTTGTGGCCGGCGTGCGGCGGACTCGCGTTGGGGTGGTTCGGCGTCGCGCCGTCGGGAGCGGCGGTCCCTGTGTGTGGTGACGTTGCCCCTTCAGCGTTAAACCGATTTAATTCCTGGTGGCCATTATGTACGTCGAGGTTGTCTTCGTCAAATGGATGATTGAAGGTGTCGGCAGCTGCTCGGTGAGATGCCGAAAAGCCCATAAATACCTAAGGAGGACGTCATGGCGGTGACGATGCGTGATGTCGCGAAGGCGGCGGGTGTCTCTCCTGCGTCCGTGTCGTTCGCCCTGCGCGGCGATCCCAGAATTAAACAAGAAACGGCACGGCACATCATCGACGTGGCCAATCGGATGAACTATTCGGTCAACATCACTGCCAAGAGCCTGCGTTCGGGGCGAACCGGCGTGATCGAGGCCGCCGTTTTCCAGCTTGACCGGCCGTTCTACGCGCAGCTGCTCGCCGGCGTGTCGAATGCGGCGTTCGACCGCGGCATCCAGGCCGTGGTGCAGCAGATCTCGACCGGCAAGGTCGGCCATGAGAAAAGCATCCTCGAGAAGGTCGCCAACAAGTTCTGCGACGGCGTGATCCTGAGCGCGGGCGGCCTGAGCGACGCCGAGATCATTGAGCTAAGCAGGGGCAAGCCGGTGGTGCTGCTCGATGACCAGTCGTACCAAGGGCCGTTCGACTCGGTGTTCACGCCGTGCGAGAACGGCGCCGAGGCCGCGGTGACGCACCTGTTCGAGATAGGGTGCGAGCGCGTCGGGCTGGTCGGTACGAACTTCATGCCGGCCGACCAGGCGCGCCGGTCGATGCACGTGGGCGACCGACGTCTGACCGGCTGCCATCGCGCGTTCGAGCGGCATGAGCGCACGCTGACCAAGGCCGACACGATCCAGCTGTTCGACTGGGGCGCCGACGACGCGTACCGCGCGGTTTCGCGGCGCATCGAGGAGGGGGGCTTCCCGTTCGACGGGCTGTTCTGCATGACCGACGTGATCGCTTTCGGCGCGTTGCGCGCGTTGCGCGAGCATGGCATCGGCGTGCCGGACGACGTGGCGGTGATCGGCTTCGACGGCGTGCGCGAGGGATCGTACAGCGCGCCGACGCTGAGCACGATCGCGGTGGACATCGACAAGCTTGCCCGCGAGGCCGTCGACATCCTGTGCGAGCGCATCGAGGAGGGGCGTTACGGCGCGCCGGCCATGCCCAAGCATGTCACGGTGGGTTATGAGGTGCTGATGCGCGAGTCGTCCAACCGCACGCGCTGACCGGTCGTCCGGTGGTTGTTCGCGGTGGATCGCCGATCGGTGGGACAACTCGCGGCGTTTTTTGTTTAATTATTTTTCGTTGTCCGGTGCGATTCCGCGCGTTCCACAGCCCTTGTGTTTAAAAGGTTTTGTAACGAGTTGACGCCGTTTGAACGGAGTGTTATAAATACAACTACAAGATTAAATCGGTTTAAAACCGGGCTCTTGCACGGAAGACAATGTGGTTTCTTTCGACATACAACATGGCGTATGCCACCAACACAAAGGAGAGTTGCAATGTCAATGAAGATCTGGGGCAAACGAATGCTCGCTCTGGCCTGCGCGGGAGCGATGCTGGTCCCGCTGGCCGCCTGCGGCTCGGACGCCGACGCCGGCAAGATCCGGCTCAGCTACCTGAGCTGGGACAACGAGCAGACGTCCAAGCCGTACATCGACGAGTTCGAGAAGGAAAACCCGGACATCAAGATCGACTTCAGCTACGCGCCGCCGACCAGCGAGTACATCTCCACGCTGCAGACCCGCCTCGTCGGCAACCAGGCCCCGGACGTGTTCATCATCACCTCCGAGAATCGCGACGACCTCATCGACAACGGCTACGCCAAGGACCTGACCGACGAGTCGTTCATGAAGAACATCTCCCAGGCCAACAAGGACTTCGTCGGCCGCGACGGCAAGACCTACGGCATGTCGATCACCTCGTGGGCCTCCGGCATCGCCTACAATAAGGATCTGCTCAAGCAGGTCGGCTACGACGAGCCGCCGGCGAACTGGGACGACTTCCTCAAGCTGTGCAAGAAGCTCAAGAACGCCGGCATCGAGCCGTTCCTCGAGCCGAACGCCGACGAGCCGAGCCGCTTCATCGACGCCTTCCAGGGATCCATCCTCGAGAAGAAGGGCGTCGACCCGACCACGCTGTCCACGCAGGACAACCAGACGCCGGGCACCGACGAGCTCGAGGCCGTCAAGGAATACATCCGCCTGTACGATGAGGGTGGCGTGACCCGTGACACGGTCGGCATCAGCGGCGACGACATGAAGACGCAGTTCACCAACGGACAGGTCGCGATGATCGTCGACGGCGCGTGGGACTTTGCCACCTTCGAACAGGCCGGCATGAACTGGGACTTCGCCCCGATGCCCAAGCTCGGCGACGACTACACGCAGTACGCGCAGGGCTCCGCCTCCCCGGGGTGGGCGATCTACGCGAAGCTCGACGGCGACAAGCTCAAGGCCGCCGAGAAGTTCCTCACCTTCCTGTCAAGCAAGTGGGCGCTGCAGAAGCATAACGACGCCGGCGACGCTGTCACTGTCGACGGGTTCGACGCTACGGTGATGACGCAGTACCAGAAGGTCTACGATCAGGACATCAAGACCGGCAAGTACTACCTGCACACCAACTTCTATTCGAAGCCGGACATTCTCAAGAGCGAACTCAAGGCGCAGAACCAGCAGCTGGTGCAGGGGCAGATCACGCCCGACCAGTATGCCAAGAACATCGACGCCAAGGTCGCGGCCGCGCAGTGACCCGCAACAGATCGCACATAATCACACATAATCACACATAGATAACTACAATCTCCGGTTCGTCATGAACCGTGCGCATGGTAATGGGGCGGCCTGTCGGCTGCGGCTGGTCGCCCTTCGCATGCCCGCAATCGGATTTCGGTCATAAGCCAATGTCAAAGGAGGATGGCATATGAGCGCAACAATGCAAGGCTCGGCGGTCGGCAACCTGCCGCCGTTGGACGAAGACCTGTATCGTCGGCGTCGTCGTGCGCGTGGCCTGCATGAGGACGTGACGTCGTTCTGGTTCCTGCTGCCGATCCTGGCGGTGTTCGTGGTTCTGTTCCTGGTGCCGTTGGCACAGACCGCGTACTTCTCGTTCACCGACTTCAACGGTTACAGCATGGACATGAACTGGGTCGGTCTGGACAATTACAAGAAGGTGTTTACGGATCCGTCCACCCTGCAGGGCCTGGGCTTCACGATCCTGTACGCGATCGTGGTGATGGTCGGGGTGACCGTGATCGCCATTCCGCTGGCGGTCATCCTCAACCGCAAGTTCGTCGGCCGTGATTTCGTGCGCTCTGTGTTCTTCTTCTTCTCGGTGCCGTCGCTGGCCATCATGGGCATGGTGTGGAAGTACATCTTCTCCCCGATGAAGACCGGCGTGGTCAACAGCGTGCTCGCGGCGTTCGGTTTGGGACCGGTGCCGTGGCTGTCGAACAACTCTCTGGCGAAGTTCTGCGTGATCTTCATCGCGATCTGGGCGCAGATCGGCTGGCATGCGACCCTTTACTTGGCGTTCCTGCAGGCGATCCCCGCGGACCTGTACGAGCAGGCGACCGTGGACGGTGCGAACAAGTGGCAGCAGTTCGCGCATATCACCCTGCCGCAGCTGATGCCGGGCATCGTGACCTCGACGTTCCTGCTCATGTCGGGCGGCCTGAAGGTGTACGACCTGCCGTTCACGATGACCAAGGGCGGCCCGGGCTATTCGACGTACACGGTCACGCAGTCGATCATCCAGCAGGGCATCGGCCAGTCGCAGTACGGCATCGGTTCCGCGCTGGCGGTCCTGTTCTTCATCGCCACGGGCGTCGTGGTGTTCCTTCAGATGGGCATTTCCAACCTGATCTCGAGGAGGTTCGAGTAAATCATGGGCAACAAGGCTTCTTCCGTCACGGCCGCGCCGAAGGGCATGAACTTCACGACGCGCAAGAGGATCGGTTCGGCGGTCACCAGCGTGGTGATGATCCTGATCGCGCTGGTATGCGCGGTTCCGCTGTGGTACATCCTGATCAACACGTTCAAGACGATTCCGGACATGTCCGCCAACCCGCTCGGCCTGCCGAAGGAATGGACGATCAAGAACTACATCAACGCGTTCGAGACGGTCCCGGTGTTCCGCTCCCTGCTGAACACGTTGATCGTCACGTTCTTCGCGGTCGTGATCCAGGTGCTCGTCGGCGCCCTGGCCGCATACGGCATGATCCTGCGCAAGTCCACGTTCACCGCCGCGGTCGGCGCGATCCTGATGGTCGCGTTCGTCGTGCCGGCGCAGACGACGCTGATCCCCCTGTACCGCATGGAGGCGAACGCGCACCTGGTCAACACCTTGGCCGGACTGGTGATTATCTACCTGGGCGGAGCGGTGTTCTGCTACTTCCTGATCGTCGGGTACATGCGCAGCCTGCCGTTCGAACTGATCGAGGCGGCACGCATCGACGGCGCCGGCCCGCTGCGCATCTTCTGGTCGATCGTGATGCCGCTGATCCGCCCGATCCTGACGACCGTGGTCGTGTTCCAGACGATGGGCACGTGGAACGACTTCATGAACGCGAATGTGTTCCTCTCCAGCTCGGAACTGCGCACAATCGTGCTGCAGGTGTACAACGCGGTGGGCCAGTTCTCGACCGATTGGCCGAGCTTCATGACCATCACCGTGCTCGCCCTGCTGCCCGTGTTCGTGTTCTTCATCTTCTGCCAGAAGTGGATCGTCTCCGGCCTCGTCGCCGGTTCGGTCAAGGGCTGATCGGCTGATCGACTAGTCGGCTGGCTGATCACGGTATTAATTCCGGCTCCCCACTACGCTCATATCATCTCCTTCCGCGGCGTGTGGGGAGCCATGTTCTTCACCAGATAGGAATTTCCCATGGGTACTGTTGGCACTGTGCTACAAACATCGCCAAAACCGAGAGCCGTGCCTCGTGACGGCCTTCCTCATCGCGTGAATAACGCGGTACTGACCACTAATCCGCTGCGCAGGTATTGCGCCGACCCGAATCTTGCCATTTTCGATGGCCGATATTTCCTGTACTGCACCGATGACGGTGTGGATAATTGGGACACCACCGCGTTCAGTGTGTATGTGTCCGACGACTTGGCCACATGGGAGCGATATCCGGCGCTCGACTTGCGCGATGTGCCGTGGTGGGATGGCTCGGATGGTGCTTGGGCGCCTTCCGTGGTACAGCGCGCGGACGGCAAATACGTGTTCTACTTCGTGGCCGGTTCCCAGATCGGCGCCGCTGTGGGCGAATCCCCGTGCGGGCCGTTCGTGCCTGAGCCCGAACCAATCGTGCGCGAAGGTACGTTCGATTGCCACACCATTGACCCCGGCGTATACGTGGAGGATGATGGCACCCGGTACTTCCTGTGGGGCAACGGCATAGCTTGGGCCGCGCCGCTCAATGAGGACTGTCTGTCGTTCGACGAATCGCGCGCTTTCAGCTGGGTGCCGGGCGATTTCCGTGAAGCCATCTGGATTCACAAGCGCAACGGCATCTACTACGCCAGCTGGTCGGAGAACGACGCCCGAGAGCCGGAATACTGCGTCAAGTACGCGATGGCCGAATCGCTGCATGGGCCCTGGAGCGAACCGCGCGTGCTGATCGAACAAGACCCGGCGCGCAAGCTGTATGCCACCGGTCACCATAACATCGTGAATATTCCCGGCACCGACGAATGGATTATCGCGTATCACCGGTTCGCCTACAATCCGGCCGGTCGCTGGGCTGGAGGCGATGGCTGTCATCGCGAAGTGGTATTCGCGCCGCTTGACTACAATCCTGACGGCTCGCTGGTTCCCGTCCGCCCGCAAGTTGGTTCCTACGTGCGTTCGCTGACGTTCTGACCTGTAGGTGGACTGTCTCTGTCTTCGCCTTGCTTGCGTTTTGTACGTTTTATCTGTTTCGTGAGTTTCGTGCGTTCTGCGGATTTCACGCGTTTCGCGCAGTGCCGCACGCTGATCACCATTCAGCGTGCGGCACTTTTGCATATCTCACGTGTTGCGGGAGATGCCGATTCCGTCGCACAATACGTAAAACGTGAATGAGCCACTCACTATGCTGGGTTGTTTGAGCGTGATATGACATGCGCCACTTTCCCGGGAATGCGTTGCGAATTGGACCTGTTCGGAGGTGTGCAGCGACGCATTCCGGGGAATGTTGCGCTTAGAGAGCCGCGTATCGTTGCTAATGCGGGGAACACGCAGAGTTGCGGGCCGTTGCGATTAGACGCAGGCCGTCTAGACTAGTACGCGTTTGCGAAAGTCGAACGTGCTTCGACCGATGAAGGAGAGCTTCGGTCATGCGGCCAATGACAGGCGCAGTGCGAAGCACGGCTGATCGTGAATCGCGGCGGCAGCGATTGCCGCGTGCGGCGCAGGAGCATGCCGCACCATACCACAAGCAAACAATCCCCAAGAAACGGTGATCTCCTCACATGTACGTCGATCCGGGAATCAATACCAGCGCAAGCAATCTCAAATGGGTGCTGCCATACTGCAAACCAGACCTGCCCCGCGTGGTAGGCGCGCTTCTACTGTTCATCGCAAATAACACGATGGCCCTGACCATTCCGATTCTGTCCGGTATCATCGTGGACCGCGTCATCGTCGGCGGACATGCCGACGAACTGCCACGTCTGTGTGGACTGATGATCCTCATGACCATCATCCGCGTGGGCGCGCGATACGGCTACCAGATGTGGATGGAGCGTTTCGGCCAGAACTCGGTCTACCGCCTCGTCTCCGACGAATACGAGAAGCTGCACGAGCTCGACTTCACGTATTTCAACCACACACGCACCGGCGACATCATGAGCCGCCTGACCTCCGACACCGACGCGATCCGCCACTGCCTGAGTTGGGTGAGCTATCAGATTGCCGACTGCGTGGTCATGTTCGTGGGCGCCCTGTGCGTGATGTTCGCCATCGATTGGCGACTCGCGCTCGTCCTGGCCTGCGTCACGCCGTTCATTTTTGTGCTCACGCGCGGCCTGTCCACGCACGCCCACCCGCTGTTCTTCGCCATCCGCAACTCGCTGGCCTCCCTCAACTCCATGGTCGAAGAGAACATCGAGGGCAACCGTGTGGTCAAGGCATTCGTGCGCGAACCGTACGAGACCGAAAAGTTCGACGAGCACAACGACGATTACATGCAGCGCAACATGGCCCTGGCCTACAACTCGCGCAAGTACATGCCCTGGCTGGACGGCCTCGGCTTCTCGCTGCAGCTCATCACGCTCGGCCTCGGCGGCTTTCTTGTCATCAAGGGCTACATGACCCTCGGCAATCTGGTGAGTTTCAACTCCTTCCTGTGGATGATCGACGGCCCGGTGCGCCAGTCCGGCTGGCTCATCAACGACTGGCAGCGATTCAACGCCAGCTGCATCAAGATTCGTAAGCTGCTCACCGAACAGCCGCGCATCGTGGAGAAGCCCGACGCGGCCGAAGCCGTCAAGCAGGCGGTCACGATCGTCGAGCAGGTCAAGCGCGATGATGAGGCTACCGGAGCGCCCGGGGCTTCCGGAACATCCGGTGCCCAGCAGTCCGCCGAACGCAAGTCCTGCCCGCTGCACATCAAGGGCGACATCCGCTTCGACCACGTCAGCTTCGCCTTCCCGGACGACCCGGAGACCCCGATCCTCAAGGACCTCGACTTCACCGTGCCCGCCGGCTCCAAGCTCGGCATCCTCGGCGAAACCGGCGCGGGCAAGTCCACGCTCGTCAGCCTTATCTCCCGCTTCTACGACCCGACCGTGGGCCATGTGCTCATCGACGGCATCGACGCACGCGACTGGCCGCTGACCACCTTGCGCTCGCAGGTGTGCATCGTGGCGCAGGATACGTTCCTGTTCTCCGACACCATCGGCGGCAACATCGGTTTTGGTGCCAGCGATGATAGCGACGACCGATATATCCAGAAAATGGCCCAGATCGCCGGCGCGGACAATTTCATCAGGTCGATGCCGCAGGGTTATGACACCGTCGTGGGCGAACGCGGCGTGGGCCTGTCCGGCGGGCAGAAGCAGCGCCTGTCGCTGGCCCGCGCGCTCGCGGACAATCCGTCGATCCTGATTATGGACGATACGACCTCGGCCGTCGATATGGAGACCGAGGCGGAGATCCAGAAGCACCTCAAGGAGATGGACGGCGGCAAGACCATCGTCGCCATCGCCCACCGCATCTCGTCGGTCAAGGATTCCGACCTGATTCTGGTGCTCGAGCACGGACGTATCGTCGAACGCGGCACCCACGCCGAACTCGTGGCCGCACACGGCCGCTACTGGGACATCTACCACAAGCAGCTCGGACTCCAGTCCGGCGCCGCACAGGGGTTTTAGAAGAGGACTTATGGCACAACGCAATACATTCCGCGAGGATGAGGAGCTGGAGGAGTCCATCAACCTCCACGACATCGCTCGCGTCGGCAAATATATCAAACCGTATATGGCACAGGTGGCGCGCATTCTCGTCGTCGTCATCTCGATGAGCTGCATCGCCGTCGCCGTGCCGTACCTGACCAAGATCATGATCGACGAGGCGATCCCGAACAAGGACCTCGGCAAGCTCGGCATCCTCGCCGTGATCCTCGCCGCGCTGATCGTGCTGTACGAGTTCGGGCTGCGCTACCGCACGGTGGCGATCACGCGCGTCGGCCAGCTCATGCTCAAGGACATGCGCCGCGATATCTTCACGCATATCCAGACGCTGCCCTTCAGCTACTTCGATTCGCGCCCGCACGGCAAGATCCTGATCCGCGTGGTCAACTATGTGAACACGCTTTCGGACACGCTGAGCTCCGGTCTGATCAACGTGATCTCCGACGTGTTCACCTTCGTGATCACGCTGATCGTGATGTTCGTGATCGACTGGCAGCTGGCCCTGTGGAGCCTGATCCTGTTCCCGGTGCTCATCATCTGGGTGCGCGTGCTGCAGATCTTCCAGCGGCGCGCCTTCCAGAAGCTCTCCAACAAGCAGAGCAACCTGAACGCCTACATCCACGAGTCGATCGCCGGCGTGAAGACCACGCAGACCTTCGCACAGGAGCAGGCCCAGTTCAGGACCTTCCAGGAACAGCAGGGCGAGGTGCGTTCCGCGTGGATGCACGCCGTGCACATCCAGTTCCTCATGTGGCCGGGCGTGCAGACCATCTCCGTGATGACCATCTCGTTCATCTACTTCGTCGGCGTGATGGGCTTCGGGGGCGTGAACGTGACCACCGGCGTGCTCATCGCGTTCGTCGGCTACGCGAACAACTTCTGGAATCCGGTGATCAACATCGGCAACTTCTACAACCAGCTCATCACCTGCTCGGCGTACCTCGAGCGCATCTTCGAGACGCTCGACGTCACGCCGGAGATCCGCAACAAGCCCGACGCGGCGGACCTGCCGCAGATCCGCGGGCGCGTCGACTTCAACGACGTGGTGTTCCGCTACGAGAAGGACGGCCGCAACATCCTCAACCTCGTGGACTTCCACGTCGAACCGGGGCGCACAATCGCGCTGGTCGGCCCGACGGGCGCCGGCAAGACGACGATCATCAACCTGCTGTCGCGCTTCTACGACGTGTCCGAGGGCTCGGTGACGATCGACGGCTACGACGTGCGCGACGTGACGCTCGCATCGCTGCGCCGGCAGATGGGCGTGATGCTGCAGGACACCTTCATCTTCTCCGGCAACGTGCGCGAGAACATCCGCTACGGCAAGCTCGACGCCACCGACGAGGAAATCGAGGCGGCGGCGAAGGCCGTGCACGCGCACGAGTTCATCATGGAACTGCCCGACGGGTACGACACGGTGGTGGAGGAGCGCGGATCGACCCTGTCGGCCGGCCAGCGCCAGCTCATCGCCTTCGCGCGCGTGCTGCTCGCCGACCCGCGTATCCTGATCCTGGACGAGGCGACGAGCAACATCGACACGCGCACCGAGGAGGCGCTGCAGGCCGGCCTGCAGCATCTGCTCAAGGGGCGCACGAGCTTCATCATCGCGCACCGCCTGTCGACGATCGAGAACGCGGACGAGATCTTCTACATCGATCACGGCCAGATCGTCGAGCACGGCTCGCACGCGCAGCTGCTCGCCGCCAAGGGCGCGTACTACCGCCTCTACGAATCCCAGTACGCGATGATTCGCGTGGCCAGTGGAGCGCCGGAAGAGTGACGAGATGTTGCGCACAAGGATGCGTTTAGCGGCGTTTCACATAGCGGGTGCTGCGGCCAGCACCGATTTTGATGATCGTACCGGAGTCCAACAGTGATTTCAGCGTGCGCTCAATGGTGGTGGTGCTGGTATCGGGCATGCGAGCGAGAATATCGGCCTTGGAGAGTGGAACTAGGGATTGATCAAGCAGTGCTTCAATCCGCGTTCCCTTGGTGGCTACTCGCGGTGCTCCCTGCGCTCTGCCGCCTGCCGTGAGATTGATGCGTTCGTCGAATTCCTTGCACGCGGACAGTATGATGCCAAGCAGGTAGTTCGTGAATGGCGCATAATCATTGGCGTTGTCGTCCCAGCCTTGGGTGCTTGCGGCCAGCGCCTCATAATAAGTGCTTTTACTTTGCTCGATAAGGTGTTCGATACTGATGTATTTGCCGACCATATAGCCATTGCGGCACAGCATCAGGAGCGTGAGTAGCCGACTCATACGGCCATTGCCGTCATTGAACGGATGTATGCAGGTGAAATCGAGAATGAACATGGCGATGGCAAGCAATGGATCGGTATGTCCATCTCGGATTGCTTGCGTGTAGGCGGAACACGCGCGTTCGATCAGTTCCGGTGTGACAAGTGCGGACGGTGGGGCGAATCGCACGGTGCTGGTCCCGTGTGCATCTCGTTCGATGATGACGTTGTCACTGTCCTTGAAATGCCCCGCAAAGGTCAGTGGTGTGTGTCGGAAGAGGTCGCGGTGCAGTTGAAGAATGACGTTCGGGGTAATCGGAATATAGTCGTGGCTTTCGTGAATAACCGATAGCGCGTCACGGTAACCGGCAATTTCTTCTTCATTGCGATTGCGCGGTGTGACTTTCTCCGAGACGAGATCGTTGAGCCTGCTATCGCTGGTAGAAATACCTTCGATGCGGTTTGAGGCATCTGTGCTTTGGATGCGCGCGACGGCAACCAGCGTCCCCAATATATCCGGTCTGATCGTTGTCTGTATGCTTTGACGCCCTTTTGCCTCGTGAATAGCGGCAAGCAAACTCGTGGTGTGCGGGGTGAGCAACGTCTTACCTGATTCGATGTAGTCAAATGATCTCATACTGCCTCATTTTCTGCATCATACGAACTTTTCTGCATCATATTTTATCAAAATGAGGTAGAAAATGGGCTGATGAGGCAGAAAAGGCGGCAGGATGGCGGCCATCTCGCTTGCCGGTTGCGCTACTTTCCCGGGAATGTTGCGCTCGTGGCAAGAGACGGCAAGTTCAGGCGGCCGAGATTGGCGATACCCGTCGTGTAGTCGAACGCCTTACCGGACTGCCTTACGAGCGTTGCTGACGGTAGCCTACACTGAGAAACAGCCTACACTGAGAAACCATGAGCAAGCACCACCATCGCGACCGTAGCTGGGCCCCGGCACCTGAAGCATTGCCGGACGACGCCCAGACCATCGACAACCACACTCACGTGGCCTCCGTAATCCCTTTCGCGCGCGCTATGAGCCATGAGGCGCAGGAGAAGGGGCAGCCCGAAGTCCCGGTGTACGACGTCGACCAATTGCTGGCGCAGGCGCAATCTGTCGGCATTGGGGGTATCATCGACTGCGGTTGCGAGCTGCCGCACCTGATGACCGCCGTCCAGATGGCCCTCGATCATCCAGGTAACGTGCACGCGGCGCTCGCAATACACCCCAATGAGTCCGTGCTCCACGGGCATCGCGGTGTGCCGGGGCCGGATGGTCTGCCTCTCAAATACAAGCCTTACCATGACACGTCTTTCGAGGACGCGCTCGCCGAAGTACATCGCCTCGCCACCACATACCCCGAGCAAGTGGTGGCTATCGGCGAGACCGGCATGGACCTCTTCCGCACCGGCGAAGGTGCCAAGGAACTGCAGCGCGAGGCTTTCCGCGCGCATATTGCCCTGGCCAAGGAACTGGGCCTGCCCATGCAGATTCACGACCGCGACTCCCATCGCGAGGTCATCGAAACCCTGCTGGCCGACGGCGCGCCCGAACGCACCGTATTCCACTCGTATTCCGGCGACCGTGAGATGGCCGAGATCGCGCGCGAACATGGCTGGTATCTGAGCTTCTCCGGCACCGTGAGCTACAAAGGCAATGACGGTATCCGCGAATCGCTACGGATTGTGGGTCTGGGCCATGCGATGGTCGAAACCGACGCGCCGTATCTGACGCCCATGCCGTATCGTGGCCGCACCAACGCGCCGTACATGATTCCCTACACCTTGCGGGCCATGGCCGATACGCTCGACTTGCCCATCGCGGATGTGGCGCGCGGCACCCGCGATACCGCCCGCGCCGTATACGGACTGTGAGGGCCGGGTGTGCGGCCGTCGCGGCGCGTGTAGAGACGATGTGTTGACTTGTAAAATTTGTCAGAATTGTGAACGAGGTCTATCATGATGTGTTTGACATAAGCGAGGGGGATGATCTCCACCTCAATGGAGGACTGAACGTATGGCTGAGTCGAACCAAAGGACCGCACGTGCCCAAAAAGCCTCAAAGGCCCAGAAAGCCCAGTCTGGTGCCGCCAAAGCCAAGGCCCGACAGGAAGAAGAAGCACTGCTGAGGGCCGACACCTTTACCAACGCTCCCAAGGTGTCCCGCCGCACTCTCACCAAGGAGGAGCGCGAGGCACTCGCCAAGCAGAGGGAAGCTGAAACCAAAGAAGCCGAGAAAATCGCCAGCGCATGGTCGAAAGGCGGCCTCGGTCGATGGTGGGCCCGCCTGCAATCCAGCCCAGACAAGGTCACCTGGGGCATGGCAATCGTGGCGCTCGGCGTGGTGTACGGCGACATCGGCACCTCGCCCTTGTACACCGCGCAGACCTTCCTTGCCGGTCAGGGAGGGCTTGGCAGCGTAGACCGAGAGGCCGTGCTCGGCATGCTGTCGCTGGTCTTCTGGTCGATTACGCTGATCACTACCGTCAAATATGTGCTCATCGCCATGCGCATCGACAACAATGGCGAAGGCGGCATCTTCGCACTGTACTCGTTGATTCGCAAGTACGGCGCATGGCTCGCGATTCCCGCCATGCTCGGCGGCGCGGCATTCCTCGCGGATTCGGTACTTACCCCGGCGGTTTCCATCAGTTCCGCAGTCGAAGGCTTGCAGACCCTGCCGCCATTGGAAGGGTTGTTCGACGAAAACCCAAGCCTGACCCTGATGATCACCGTCGTGATCATCGTGATTCTCTTCTCCGTGCAGTCGCGCGGCACCGAAAGCATCGGCAAAGTATTCGGCTCGATGGTGCTGGTCTGGTTCGGCTTCCTCGCCATCGTGGGCGTCACGAATCTCTCTAACGACTGGTCTGTGTTCGAGGCCCTGAACCCGGTGTACGGCATCAAATTCCTGTTCAGCCCGAACAATGCTGCCGGCATCGCCCTTATGGGCACCGTGTTCCTCTCGACCACCGGTGCCGAGGCGCTGTACTCCGACATGGGCCACGTGGGGCGCGGCAACATCTACTTCACCTGGCCATTCATCAAGGTTGCGCTGGTGCTCAACTACTTCGGCCAAGGCGCGTGGATGCTGGCCAATAGCGATAACCCGCAATACACTGCGACGGAGTCACTCAACCCGTTCTTCCAGATGATGTCTCCGAACGTACGTTATCTGGCCGTGATTCTGTCTGTTTCGGCCGGCGTGATCGCTTCCCAGGCCCTGATTACCGGCGCGTTCACCATGGTCTCCGAAGCCACCCGCCTCAATTGGATGCCTCATCTGCAGGTGCGGTACCCGGCCCGCACGCGTGGCCAGCTGTACATTCCGGTGGTCAACGGCGTGCTGTGCGTCTCCACGCTGGCCGTACTCGCCATCTTCAAGGATTCGGAACACATCTCTGCCGCATATGGACTGGCGTTGACCATTACGATGATCACCACCACCGTGTTGCTCGGCGTCCACCTATGGCATTCCGGCAAGCGGGTCGGTGCCATCGTGTTCACCGTGCTGTTCTTGGCGATTCAGGCTATGTTCTTCATCGCGTCTATGGCCAAATTCCTGCATGGTGGTTGGTTCACCATGTTGCTGACCGCCGCGATTCTGTTCGTCATGTACACGTGGAATGAGGGCACCAAGCTCGAACGTGCGCAACGCCGTCACATGCGGCCCAACGACTTCCTACCCGCGCTCGACAAGCTGCACAGTGATTTCCGCATCCCGTATTTTGCGGACAACATCGTGTACCTGACCTCCGACTCGGAAACCAAGCGACTCGACACGGACATCTTCTTCTCCATCTTCGCCGACCACCCCAAGCGCGCCCGTGCTTGGTGGGCAGTCAGCGTGGAAACCACCGACGAGCCGTTCACCCGTGAATACTCGGTGGAGGACTTCGGCACGAACTACATCTACCGCGTGCGCTTCCGTCTGGGATTCAAGGTTTCGCAGTCCATCCCGGCGTACATCCACCAGATCATGCACGACCTGTCCAAAACCGGCGAACTGCCTAAGCAGAAGTCGATTTACCCCAAGGTCGACGCCGATCCGGACATCGGCACCATCCGTTACGTGCTGATTCACAAGGCCCTGATGCCGGAATCCAAGGTTTCCGCACGCGGTGCCCTGTCGTTGCAAGCCAAGTACGCAATCCGCCACATGGCCGGCTCGCCGGTTAAGTGGTTCGGTCTGGCACCTTACAACCCGTTGGTCGAGGTGCAGCCGCTGTTCGTCTCCACCCGCCGCCCACCGCGTCTGAAGCGCACCGATACGGCCAAGACCATCCCGACGCCCACGCCGACTCGTGCAGTGGCCGACCCGGCCGCCGTCCCCGACCCGATGGACACCACGTCCGGGCTTGGGCGATTGGTACAGGAGCTCGATGCCGCCGTATCGGCCGAGGCGCGGAAGACCGCTGAGGCCGCTGCCGCCGATGCGCCCGCTGAGCAGGGCGATAAGGGCGATAAGGGCAAGGCCGAGAACGGCAAACCCGCCGCCAAGCCTCAACGCTCCGCCAAACAGAAGCGATAACATACCAGTTTGCAGCGGCGCTGATGCGCTCTATAAAGAATGCCTATAACGGTCGCCGCACGTCGCCACACGGTTTCGGTAAGTTGAAATACCATGTGCAGATTACTGGGATACGCGACGGCAGGCTTCAACCTGAGTCTCAACGCTGTGTTGGGGCAAGACAATGTCGAGGATTTCCGTGAACTGTCTGAAATCCACAATGATGGCTGGGGTGTAGCCCAGCTTTCCGATCCCGCCGAAGCACCGCACGTGCGTGACGGTGGCGCACCCACCCCGGAAACCGGCACCCGAATCTACAAGTCGACCATCGCGGCCCGTCATGACAGCACGTTTGAGGCGCTGGCCGACGAACCGTCTCGCGGTGCCATCTGGCACCTGCGCTTGGCAAGTTCCAATCTGCCGCTCATCATGGAGAACCAGCACCCGTTCTATGCGAACGGCCTGAGCTTCATCCACAACGGCGATATCTCGGACGCCAATGGCCGCAACATCGTCACCAATCGCTCATACCCGGTGAACCACAGCGTGTTCCTCTCCACCGGCGGCCGTTCCGACTCCGCCATCTTCTTCGCGGTGATTCTGGAATACATCGGCTTCGGCTTCTCGCTCGACGAGGCCGTGGCCCAGGCCGTGCGCGAACTGCGCCAAGCCTACCCGAAGTCCAGCTACAACTGCATGATTCAGTCCGAGGACCAGCTCATCGCCCTGTGCGCCGCCGGTCGTGAGAAGACCAGCCCGCGCATCGTGGAAATCTACGATGAGTACGGCCGTGGCGAGCAGGCCGCCGACTACCGTGTGATGCGCTACCGTGAGCTGCGCGACGACAACGGCGACTCCGCCGGTGTGGTGGTCTCCTCTTCCGGCTACGAGCAGGAAGGCTGGAACGTGCTGGAGAACGACCAGATGATCATCGTCTCCAACCGCAACGGCACCTACCGTCTCCGTTCCATCTGAAATAGCTTCATAAGCCCCCTCTGACGAGGGGGCTGTCAGCCGACAGGCTGACTTGGGGGAGAGACCCCTAGAGCCTCAAATCATCCGCATCCCATACTTCTCCGCCAACGCCGGAATATCCGGCACGCCATACTTGGCTACCAGATCCAGCCATCGCTGTTTGTTCTCTCCGCCAAATCGCTCGGCTCGGGCCGTATACGCCTCGACCTGCAGGAACTTCGGCGGCACTGACTTGCTATGGAACTTGTCGGCGTACATCACCACTTCCTGCTCGAGATTCATCGGCACATAGTCGGCTGGTGGCAACGGCAGCTCCTGGCGCACCACATCCTCGCGCGTAAGTCCCACGCCGGTATGGTTGCGGCAGAACTGGGCGATGGACTCGTCCACGCCCTCGTCGAGCAGATACTCGTAGCCCTTAAGACCGTGCAGAATGTAGCGTTTCTTGCTGAATTTGAGCGGTTCGCCGTCAGAGCCGTCATGCTTGAACACGCGGTAGGTGCCGATGTCATGCAGCAGTCCGCCGATGAGTACCAAATGCTCGTCGAGCAGACGCGGCGGCACATGGCCGCCGGTGACGCCTGCGGTGGGCGGTACCTCCGCGTCCTTCGGTAATGTGCAGCGGCGCGTGAACAGCGCGTTCTGCCGGCGCACGATCTGGCAGCCGATGGTCGCTACAATCACGCAATGCGTGTGCACCAGCTCGTACGCCGCCTTGGACGGCGCGATTTTGCGGTGCAATTCGTCGATCTGCTCCAGTGTGGGAATATATCCGGTCATAATTATCAGGTTTCGCCTCGTACGGTCAGATTTATCCTCAGATTAGCGCGGCAATGAGCCGCATCATTGAAAAACCCCTGTGATTCGGCAATACGAATCACAGGGGTTCTATGGTCTGAACATCAGATTTCGAAGAGTGTGTCGGCTGCTTCGGCGATCTCGCGCGACGCAGTGAGCACGATAACGCAGTGCTTCGGGTCACCGGTGTGCGCCAGCTTGGCCAGCGCGGCGAACACGGTCACCTCGTCATCCGCGTTCAGCCCTCGTGTCGGCTCGTCGAGGATCAGCACCTCGGCCTCGGTGCTGATTGCACGGGCGATGGCCACCAAACGCTGCTGCACCAAAGGCAACGTGCCGACAGCCACGCCGCTGGTGGCCTCAGAGAAGCCGACCTTGGCCAGCAGTTCGCGGGCGATCACCGGCTTGGGCTTCAGGAAGTTGCGGTTGGACGCATTCATGGCGTACAGCACGTTTTGTTCGGCGTCGAGCTTCGGCTGCACGGCGTGCAGCTGCGGTACGATGCCCAGACGGTGGCCGCGCAGTTCCACGGGCTCGAGCTCAACAATGTTGGCGCTCTTGTTCATCACCGTGCCAGACGCCGGCGTGGTCAAACCGCTCATCACGCCCATCAGCGCGCGACGCTTGGCGTCGGCGGTGATACCCGAATCGGGGTCGTCGCTGATCAGCAGCGCGTATGCGTGTCCGGAATAGCAGAAGAAATTCGCGCCATCGAGGATGTTGACCTTGCCCTTGGGGCCGGCGACCGTCACCTTGTTCAGGGCGAAGGTCGGGTAGGTCTTGAGCAGAATGTCGTCAGAACCGCCGCCCACCAACACGCGATCGATACGCGAGGCCAGCGTCATGGTGGGTTCGGACGCTTTGCCCTGAGGCTCCGCATGCTCGGCCAATGCGTCTTTGTGATCGGTTTTGGCCAGTCGGAGCGTTTCGTTGACGCGGGCGGCATTGCGCTCGGTCACTTCGGCGGATGCGTTGGCCGAAGCGATGGCGTCTGCTTCGGCCTCGCTGGTCTCGTCGGTTTCTCCGGTTTCGGCAGATGCCAGTGCGCTGTAAATACCATCGTCAACAGTGCCTTCGTCATCAACGTCATCGAAGGTCACGCTGAACTGCATGGAGTCAGCTGGAACGGATTCAATGGCGTCGTTCGTCTCAGTCTCAGAAGTCACTTCGTCAGCCGTTGCGTCAGTGGTCTTCTCGAGTTCCTGATCGTTGTTCCTGTCGCTCATGCCTGTGCCTCCGCATCGTCGGTTGTGGTGGTCGTCTTGTTGGTCTCGCTCACGGTGCCCCAGTCGCCATCGGCGGCAAACAGCTTGTTCGCGCTGAAGAACGCAAGGCGCAGGGCGGCAAGAATCGCCAGGATCAGGATTGAACCCAGTCCATACCAGACCATGGTCCAAATCAGACCCGATGTCACCGGGGTGGCATGGCCGGATGCCAGGGCAGATCCGATCGGATTGGCGGCGAACGCGCCTCCGACCAGACCAATCACGTAGAAGGGCAGGGTGACGATGAACACTTCCAGCATGAACTGCCATCCCAAACGCCCGCGAGTGACGCCGGACACCAGTGCCATGCCGATCTCGTCGTCACGCTTGGGCGCCCACACGCCCGACAGCACGAGGATGAGCAACAGCACGCCGCCCACGGCAACCAACACAATGGTGCCGGTCTTCGCGCGCGAGGATAGCGTATCCAGCGGCTCCAGAGAAGCGTTGTAGGATTCCAGCGAAGGGGAAGAGAACTCGTAACCCTTGGCGGGCAGCTTGGATTTCTTGAGGGTGGACACCAAGGACTTGTATGTAGCGGAATCACCGGCGTCGAACACCACGTCCAGATCCGGCACTGCCCAGCCGGAGACGGTCTTGTCGGTGGACTGTGGGTCGAGTCCGGCCTTGGCGAAGGTCTGATAGTTGGTGAAAATCGCGTTCTCGCGGTTGCGGGCGGCCGTCACCGGATTGGCGACGGCGGATTCGGATGTGTACTTGTAGATGCCGCGCACCTTGAGTTTGGCCGTGGTCTTGGCGTCCGAGGCGGCCGCCACCTTGAGCGTATCGCCCACCTTCAGGTTGTTGGCGGAGGCAAACGCTTCAGAGACCAGTGCGCCGGTGGTGTTCGGGTTGGAGGACTGGTTGTTGTAGCTCAGGTCCTTGCCGTCCACGATTTCGAAGGTGCCGAGGTCGCTGGCCTTGGCGGAATCCTTGGTCCAGAAGGCTCGCCAAATGAGCTGGCCGCCGGTCTCGTCATCGGAGGCCGAGCCCAGCGATCCGCCGTCCAGGGCCTTCAAATCACCGCTCACGCGGGCCGGCACGGTTTCGGTAACCGTGAAGTTCAACGAGTTGGTGGCCGACTGGACGAGCGTGGCGTATTCGGTGTATGAGGTCCACGTCATGTAATGCTTGGTGGAAGCCGAGTCCGTAGCGGAGACCTTCTTCCACGTAGCCGCAGTCGGGCGAATGGCCAACGTGGCCTTCTGCTGATCGTACGCGGTGGTGTGTGCGTTGGTATCTTCTTGAATGATGGCCAGTCCGGCGACTGTGCCGAAGGTGACCGCCAAGGTGATGAACGCGGTCAGGGCCGTACGTCCTTTAGAACGTGTCAGGGCCCGCCAGGCGTTGCTGAGGACGAACATGTAATTACCTCTCCCGTTCTCCTAAGCCGAACAAATCGATACGGCTCTAACTATTGTTGCGTTTAGTGACCGTTTTCTTGCGCAATACTGTTATACCCCTCAATGAAGTCTGAGAACATTCTGACAGCGATGTGGTAGTCATGCGGGGATTTGCACCCGGTATGGGATAAATCCTCGGTCTATTTCGGTGGCATCGGTACACTGGCATGAGATATGCGTGGCGTCACGTGTGCTCCGGCATGTCTGCGATTCCGGATTTGCCCGGAGTCCGGCATCCGGAAGCGTGGCCTCGCGCCGCTGGATAAGAGTATGAGCTGAGCAGATTTTCGGGCAGGGTAAGTATGCGATTCACTTCAGGGCATTCGAGCCATAAGGCTGTGGGGCGTAGGAGAAGACGTCATGCCGGTAACGGAAAATTCAATCGCTCCGCATCTACGAATAGCGCTGTGAATCAGCAGACGGGTCCCGTAAACCTGAAGACTCCCCAGCACGTGGGTGGTAACGGCCGTTCGCTGATCAGCCGTACGCCGATATGGGCGCGAGTGGTGGTTGTACTGCTGCTGACGTTGCTGGCCAGCGTCACCTGTGTGGGCACGCTCTACGCGGCATCCGTCTCGAGAATGGCCACGGATGCGCAGCGCGTGCTGACATCCGCCGAAAGTCTGGCCAATTCGGCACTTGGCTGTGGCAGCGATAAGAGTCTGTCGGACATCTCCCAAGAGCTGGTCAATGCCACCAATGATCTCAATGCGGAGCTGAACGGCCCACAGTGGGACTTCTTCCGCGACCATTCGCGATTCGGAAGCGACATCACCGCCGCCCGCGAAATGCTGGCTTCCGTGGATACGCTGGTCAACGGTCCGTTCACTGATCTGCTGAACCTGTCCAAACGATTGCAGGGCTTCTCCCTGAAGAATGGCTCGGTGGACGTCAGCGCCCTGATGGATATGCCGGATATCGTCAAGCAGGCGCATAAGGATATCTCGCAGCAGCTCACCAAGCTCAACAAGGTGCCGACTCCGAGCGTCGCCAAGGTGGCCACCGTGCTCGAAACCGAAAAGGCTGCGCTCAAGACCGTGGATTCGATGCTCGGCGAATACGATGGCCTCATTAACTTGCTACCGCAACTGCTTGGCGAGGACGGCAAGCGCACGTATTTGGTGATGGTGCAGAACCCGGCCGAGCTACGTTCGGCGGGCGGCATGGTAGGCACCATCGCCGCAATCACGGCAGATAAGGGCACGATTACCATCGGTGATTTCGCCACCACTTCTGGTTGGGACATTCCTGAGGAGCCAATGGATGATACGGTGCTGAAGGAGCGCCAGGTATTTGGTGGCACTTTTGACCAGTACCCGGCCACCACGACCATCGACCCCGAATTCCAGCGTGTGGCACAGATGAACAAATACATGTGGCTGTATCAGAAAGGCAACGAAGACGAGAACGTAGCGGGTGTATTGTCACTCGATCCCGTATTTCTCCAGGCATTGCTGGGAGCCACAGGCGAGGTCAAGCTTTCGGACGGCCGAGTGCTGGATGGCACCACCACGGTGCCGTTCTTCGCTTCAGACCTGTACACGGATTACCCGGACTTCGAGCAGCAGAACAACTTCGTTTCCGAAGCGGCTCAAGCAATTATGAACCATGTGCTTGGCAACGCGAATGCCTCTACCGCATCCCCGCTGTTGAAGGCAATTAGAGATACCAGCGCTAGCGGTCATTTCAAGCTATGGATGGCTGATCCGGATGAGCAGGAGGCGCTGATTGCCACCGGACTTATCGACGATAAGGCCAGTGGCGAGTTGTCTGCTGACAGTCAGGTGCCCGAAGCCGGCATCTATCTTTCGGAGCTGCAGCAAGGCAAGCAGGATTGGTATCTGAAGACCTCCACCACGGTCACAAAAACCTGCGGCGACGCCTCAGCCAGCCAGAACGCCCTGTATTCTGGCGTGCTGGATAAGCGCATCACGACAGCCGTGCGTAACACGCATCTGGGTCAGTTTACGGAAGATCAGCTCGGTGACGAATACACGGTCACCTTCACCATGAAGAACACGCTGACTAAGGCTAAGGCCGAATCGTTGCCTGATTTCGTTAATGGCGGCTCGGAGAATCCAGTGCTCGGCGGCATGTTGTACCGCGTGGTGCTTACCGCTCCGTACGGTGGCGAGATCACCGCTGTGCAGGCTGATATAGATTCATGGGGTACCAACACCGCGAGCCTGTATGACCGTCAGTACATTATGTTCAACCAGCAGTGGATCGAGCCCGGAAAAGAATTGACGATTGCTTATACCGTTCGGGTCAGCAGCGATGCCACACATCCACTGAACGTGGTAACCACGCCGGTGGTGAATGCGGATGGCGTCGAGACGGGCTCCAACGGTAATGTGACCGATGAGTGCACGGCGGATACGAACGGCGCCGATGGTGCGAACGGCGCCGATGGTGCGAACGGCGCCGATGGTGCGAACGGCGGCAAGAACGACGCGCATAAGGGCGCGTCCTCCGATCCCTCGGCCGGCCTGGACACCTTGGACAATCTGAAGAGCCAGATCAGCTGCCCGGTCGATCTGAAGTCCCTGACGGGATCCATGTGATGACCATGCCCGATTCCGTTTCCGGCGTCGCCGGCAGGCCGCGCGACGTGAACTACGATCTGCTGCGCGTGGTGGCGATGTGCCTGGTCATCGGCGTCCACGTGATCAACAACTACATGCCCGTCAAGATGACCCTCGCCGGCAGCGCGGAAGTGACGCGATCCGTGCTGTTCGCGCTGTTCATGGTCTGCAATCCGCTGTTCATCATGGTGTCCGGCCGGTTCAACCTGACATTCGATGCCGCGCAAGGCGCCGGTCGGCCCCGCCCCAATGGTCTCGCGCCGTACGCGCGCTACTACTACAAACGGTTCGTCTCGCTGATCGTGCCGTATCTGCTGTATGCGGGCGGCATGGGGTTCGTGGCCTATCTGGCGGTCGACCATCGCCCGGTCGGCGGGGCCTTCTCAGGCATGCTGTTCGACCTGTTCTCCGGGTATGACGACTCCGTGTACTGGTTCGTGTTCATGCTCGCCGGTTTCGTGCTGGCGACGCCGTTCCTGGCCGCGATGATGCGCGCGATAGGCCGGTCGGGCGCCTGGCTGCTGATCGGCCTGGCCGCCGCCGTGGCCGCCGCCGAGCAGATCTGCAATCTTGCCGGATACCCGTTGACGTTCCTGCAGTCGTTCCCCTGGCGGGGACTGCTGGTCTACTATCTGCTCGGTTTCGTGCTGGAATACTATCCGCCGTCCACGCGGGCGCGGCGCGGCTTGTACGCGTTGGCGCCGTTCGCCCTGGCCTGGACCGTCGCCACGCCGTACCTGTTCGCCGGCCAGCATATTCAGGTCGGCCGCACGCTCACGGTTTCCTTCGCGGTGGTGGTGGCCGCGGTGTTCCTGTTCTTCCGGTACGACGTGCATCCGGCGTCGGCACGGCTGCGCAGGGCGATCACCTGGCTGGCGGGGTACTCCTACACGATCTATCTGGTGCATTCGCCGCTGTCCAAGGTGCTGATTGGCCCGCGGATTCCCACGCCCACGGACGGATGGTCGTATGCGGGCATCAGTGTGCTGATGTTCGCCGCCACGCTGCTCGCGGCGCTGGCGTTCGCGGTGGTTGCCGACACCGTGGTGCTCAAGCCCGTGCAACGTCTGCTGCGGAACGTCGCCCTGCCGCGGAAGGGCCGCCCGTAGCAGAGTCGTTTCACTGCCCTTGCGCGCGGTAGCGGGCCTCGGTGGCTTCCTTGGGCGGCGCCCACCAGCCGCGGTGTGCCTTCCACATTCGTGCGGATGAACGGTTCCGGATCGGCGATGGAATTGTCGTTATGCGATTCCGCGGCGAAGTGGACTATGGCGTCATGACCGGGCACAACGCGCTCCAACAGCGCGACGTCGCCGATGTCCCCCCGCGACAAGATCGACCTGCGACGATGGCAGGCCGGCGTTGTTCTCCGGATTGCCGGCGTACGTCAGCTTGTCGAGCACGGTGATGTGCACATGCGGATGGTTCCGCGCCACGTATCGCGCGAAGTTCGCGCCAATGAAGCCGTATCCGCCAGGCCGCGCACCGCACGGGCAGCATCGCCCCGTCGCCTTCGAACGACCGCTCCAGCCTGCGCCACGCCCTCGCGCACGACGGGCTCATGGAAACACTGACATTGGTACTCTTGGACATCGGAGGCTCCTTCGCCGGAACGGATAGGTTTAGGCACCACCCATTCTGCCTAGAAGCCTCTAACTATCCCCACTCCTCCATCAGAACAGCAAACACGGTCTGGCTGGTCTGGCTACTAGCTTGAAGAACTTCAGCATGATAACCTTTATTCCATGACGATTCCGATTACCCCGTGGGTGGAAGATCCCAACCGCAGCCAGCTGGCCGACGGTGCAGATGCCGGGTGGGAGGAGTTGCGCAGGGGGCAGCCGCTGGTGGATGAGGCCGAGACAGCGGCCACTATTGATGGCGCTATTACTACGGATGGTGCGACCGATGATGGTACGACCGCCGATGGAACCACTGCTGACGGAACTCTGATTGACGCCCAGACCGGCGGCATCATCGATCCCGAGACCGGTGTAATCTGCAGTTCTGTGACCGGCCAGTTCATCGGCATGAACAACCGCTACAACGAAGTGACTTACTGCGGTGTGACCTACTAATATCTTTTAACACTATTGACAGCTTGCATGGCAAACCTCAGGTTTTGGTTTACCGTACAAGCGGCTGATGAGACGAAATCGTTGAGATACGCCAATTTGGCGAAACCGTGTATGGAGATGATATGAGCGGGCATGTAGCACAGCACTCTAATGTGGGTTGAAAAAACAGCGTTCGTTAGATATAGCGTTCTTCTACTTTGTGGTGTGCTTGTAGTGTACTCTCTACTACCGTCTATACAGAAGATGGCAGCACTTTTTGGTATTTCGTTTAATTATCAGTCTAAATTTGTTTTTGCTATAAGTGGTGGAGATTTCTCATTCATTATTTATCTTGTGCTTGGTTGGATTTTCCATGAATATCGTAATTTAATTATGAGATTGAAGATGATGCACCTAGTTCTTGCAGCTATTGCTTGTTTGGTATTTCTTTCTTTTTGTGCATATTTTTCAAATTCCCATGGTGATACGTTTGAACCTGGATTGTCGTTCATCGCGATTGTTGCATGTGCATTTTCCGTATTCGTGCTTGTGGGGCGTTTATTTACAGATAGACATTTTTCACGAAGGACAATATCGATTTTACAGATTATTTCAAAATATTCTTTTGGAATGTATGTATTGCATTATTTTGTAATGGAGATTTTTGTTAAATACTCCATTCTGCCTGTAGCTGGTTGGAGGCTTTTCGTCGCTATATTTATTATTGAGTTTGTATCTTCTGCTTTCCTTACAGCAGTTTTATCCAGAATCCCTGTCGTTTCGCGGTATTTGCTGCTATTGAAGTGATATGAATTTGAGCGGTCTACCTGACTTCAGCATTTTGTCGATAAGCCTGCTATTCTCTAATATGCGCGTAGTCGAACTCGTTGAACAGCTGGGTAGGGGGGCGGATGTTTTTTTGGACTGGCCTCCTGACCGTCCAAAAAACATCCGCACCTCCTACCCAATGGAATCACCAAAGACAAGCTGTCCGTATTATTGCCTCTAATGTTGCGCACTCCAGAGAGTGTGGAGTCTGTTGCCGATTCTGCAAGCAAGGACTATCGATATTTTTTCGGAGCTAATCAATGGTGCGTTGGAGTGACGCTTACGGATAAGCATCCCCTAGATCCTGATTCTGATATCTATGCACCCAGGACGGTGCGTAATGTGAGCATCTCTAGTAAGTCGGTACAGCAAGCTGGAACGGATTTATATCCGTTGACTGGAGCGAGAGTTATTCCTCCGAGAAAAGCAGCGACGTGCCGGTGTTGAAATTGCAGACATTGGCGCTGGTTCGTTTGTATTGATATCTCTTCCGGCTACGCTCGTTTACAAACATGAAGTGGGAATAACTTGTAACCTTGGCAGGGAGGGACACTTGCCAGAATTTGATTTTCAGCGCAACAGCCGTGTGAACTCGGACTCGGCTGGTTCGGCTTCGCAGCCGGCTCTGCAGCCAGATGTAGAAACGCGCACACGGGTCATGCCGGTAGGGCAGCAGCCGCAGTCATACTCGCAGCCCGCGCAGCCGATGCTGCCAAGTTTCACCCCAGCTGCTACCGCTTCCGCCAGATACGCTGACGACGGCTATGCGGATACGCCCATATACCCAATGTCTCCCGTCAGGCAGTCGAACGGATACGGCTCAACTGGCAGAGCAAACGCGAGTATGCCTGTTGCGGCAGCTCCCCGGCAACGCTCCGCTCAATATGCTGGCCAGCCCAACGATTCCACTCATCAACCGCGAAAGGGCAATATCATCACCGACTGGTTCACTAAACCCGGCAAACACGGTTTTCTCAGCAGTTTTCTTTGGCTGGCCACATTCGTGTGTCTGGGCATCATGGGCTTGCGCGTGGCTCCGAACGTGGATCAAGACGGTCGTGCCTTACCGGAAATCATCGCATTTGTGCCTGTTGCCGGGCTCGTCTCCGTGGTGGTGCTGATATTCGCTCTGCTGTGGCGGCGTCGGCTGCTCACTGTGGTGTCCATCGTGTGTGTGGCCGTGCAGGTTGCATGGCATATCGGGTTCTTCGTGCCTACCGCCAAAATCTCAGACGAGGCCAAGCAGACGGTTGCTGCCGCGGCTTCCACAGATGACAACGTGGCTCGCATCATGACTCTGAACACCAAGGAGGGCAACGCCTCGGCCACGGATATCGTGCGAATCGTGCGTGAGGAACACGTTGAGGTGCTGGCATTGCAGGAAGTCAGTCAGGATCTGCTCAATAATCTGCAAGCCGCCGGTCTCTATGACATACTGCCGTACAACATCATGTCCGCCGCCTCCGCACAAGACAACGGCGGTCTCAATGGTGTGTGGACCATGGCGCCTATGAGTAATCCCTCGCAGAGTTTGCTGCCAATTGAGACTTCGCAGATGCCGGCTGGAACTATTCAGATTGGAGATAAGCAGGTACGCTTCGTCTCCGCTCACCCGAACTCGCCCACGCGCGGCAAGCAGAGTCTGTGGAGCGAAGGCCTCGGCACCATCGGCGACCTGAAGAACTACGACTGGACGTACGTGGTGATGGGCGATTTCAACTCCGCGTGGGATCATCCGCGCTTCCGCGCGTTGCTCGGCGACCGATTCGTGGATGCCGGCGAACAGGCAGGCGAGGGCTATCACTTCACATATCCCGGCAATTCCAAGATTCCGCCCGTTATCGAAATCGACCATATTATTCACGATAAAGGCGTGACCGTGGCCGATCTTGAAACCGTCACCGTGCCGGGTTCCGATCACCGTGCTTTGCTTGCCACGCTCGAATCGTAACGATTGCGGAAAAGTTGCGTGCAATTTGTTGAGGCACGGTCATTGGCTCCGTTTTATGCAGCGTGCCGGGTATGGTGGTGACTCGATTGTGGTGTGCGGTCAAGCGAAGTGCTTGTTGGACGCAAATAGAGCATTGCTAGTATGAATGTCTAAATACTCGGTGCGAAAATAAGAAACGGTAAGGGACGCTGATGTCAGCGAAGAGAATGATGAGTGCGGTTGCGGTACTTGCGTCAATGACGCTGGTAAGTGCGGTGTGCGCAGCACCGGCTAGTGCGTTGAGCGATGTGAGCGTGGACGCGCTTGCAAATGCGTCGACGGATTCGTTCAAGACACAGACAATCTCCGATGACACCGCTGCTGATGCCATGCCGGATAACCCGGACACTGCCTTGCCGGATCAGGTTTCTGCTGCGATTCCTGACGATGCAACTGTGGTCTCCGAAGATCATGCCGTTACCGCCGACGGCGAACTGAAGAACATCACCACCGGTGAGACCGTGACTGATCCTGCTCTTGTGGGTACGCAGGATTCTCAGCCTGATCCGCTTGCCAAGACTGACGGTGAATCGTTCATTCCGGTGCAAGCTGATGAGGTCAAACAGAAGGTTGCGGCCAACGGCGGCGACACGAATGCGGGAGCGGTTGATACCGGTGAAGCTGCAGACAGCACAACCGCTACGAATGGTGCGGCCAAGGCCACTACCAAGGGTTCAGTGCGACTTGCCGCATTGCAGAACAATGAATATGGTGCTCACTGGGGCTCCTACAACGGTACGGCAGCGTTTTTCGACGCGTCAAACAATCTGTTTGTCCAGCAGGCCAAAGGTGTGATTGATGTTTCTGCTTGGCAGGGCAATATCAACTGGCAGGCCGTGAAGAACTCAGGCGTGGAAGGCGCAATCATTCGCATTGGCTACGGGTGGGGCAACGGGTTTGACAAGCAGGCACTTCGCAATATCAGCGAGTGCAGGCGTTTGGGTATTCCGTTTGGCATATACCTCTATTCGTACGCTTATGACGCCAATACCGGTGCTGCTGAGGGATCCAGTTTAGTGAACCTGCTGCAGAAAGCCGGTGTGAGCTCAAGCGATTTGGGCTATCCGGTGTATTACGACTTAGAGAGGTGGACCTGGACGGGTCATGAGGTGCCCAACGACCCTGGGATGTATGACGGCATTGTCAATGCTTGGTATGGCAGGTTGCAATCCGCTGGATACAACAATCTTGCTGTGTATTCATACACCTCTTATCTGAATACTGCGCTCAATAGTGGCAATATCCACTCTAAGACCCGTTGGGTTGCGCAGTATGGTTCCTCGATGGGCTATACGGCATTCCCCACCAACGACCGTGGCTGGCAGTACACCAGCAATGGCAGCGTGAGCGGCATTAGCGGCACCGTGGATTTGAATGCGTTTGGTAATCAAACTGCCACGTCCTCGGCTCCTAGCGTTCCTGTCTACCGTGTCTACAATCCCAACAGCGGATTGCACCATTACACGATGAATTACAACGAAGTCATAATGCTGGTTGGTAAGGGGTGGCGATACGAGAAAACCGCCTTTAGAGCGGGCCAATCCGGCATACCTGTCTACCGTGTCTACAATCCGAATGACGGAAACCATCTGTTCACGATGAACAGTTACGAGCGAGACAATCTGGCTCGTTTGGGGTGGCACGATGAAGGCGTGTCTTGGTACGTGCCTTCCGGCGGATCCATTAACGTATACCGTTTGTATAACCCGAACAATGGTGAGCATGTTTTCACCACGGAATATGGCGAGTATGTGCTTGTTGGCAGGGCTGGATGGCATCAGGAAGGCGTTGCCTGGACGTCTCTGTGATTGTCTTGTGTTCAGCTGTTTGCTTGCTGTGAGCGGTGTGCTCGCACTCATATCGTTCTATGATGGAGTCTGAGAAGACTTGAAAGGTGGAACGCTACGAAAAGGACTATCTCTAAGCATGTATTTGTCGTACTAGCGGTTATGGTGGCGGCTCTGGCGATGCTGTTATCGCCTGTTCCGCAGGCCTCGGCAGACGAGGGCTCTCGAGACATGTACCGTATGTACAATCCGAATTCCGGCGAACATTTCTATACGGCAGACGGAAACGAGCGCAATCATCTCACCAGCGTTGGCTGGATATACGAGGGTATCGGTTGGCGTGCGCCGGTTCAATCATCTGTGCCGGTCTATCGTTTGTATAATTCCAATGCCGGGGACCATCACTACACGTTGAACAGCTACGAGAGAGACATGCTCGTCTCGAAAGGCTGGCGATATGAGGGCATTGGCTGGTATTCCTCCGACACGAATCGAAGCTATCCGCTATACCGTCAGTACAATCCGAACGCCAAAGCCGGTGCGCATAACTACACGCTGAACAGCAATGAGAAAAACATGCTGGTTCGCGCGGGATGGCATGATGAAGGATTGGCCTGGTACGGTGTTGGTCCAGGCGAGGGAGCCCCGGTTCCGCAATATCAACGTCCATCCGGCGGAGTCTACCCAAACCTGAGCGTAACGCCGAATCTGAGCATCAATGTATCGATTGCCGAGCAGCGTGTGTATGTCAAAAGCGGCTCGAATGTGATTTACACGCTGATTGCCTCGACGGGCGTGAACAACGCGACGCCCCGAGGAACTTTTCGTATCGGTGCTCGTGGCTCCTCCTTCTACAATGCGCGTGAAGGCATGGGTGCCAATTACTGGGTTGCGTTCGAGCCCACTAATATGTATCTCTTCCATTCGGTCCCTACGAATTCGAGCGGCCAATACATCGTCAGTGAAGGCTATAAGCTAGGCCAGCCCGTCTCGCATGGGTGTGTCCGATTGAGTATTCCCGACGCTCAGTGGTTCTACCAGCAATTGCCGAGCGGAACTGTGGTGCATATCTATTGATGTCACGAATATGCGTCGCCGTTGTCGCATTCTTCTTAGCGGTTTGCACTGGATTCCGACTGGTCGTGTCGCTCACGCTGCACATGTGGTATGCGTGGGATCAGATGGCCGATGACCGTCTCCTCATGGATCAGTCGCTTCCCGGATATTTTGAGTCGCAGGGAAGATACAAACTGGCCAAGAATCAAGGCTACAGTTTGTGGCTTCGGTTCATCGCCGGCACGGGCATCAATGTTGATGTGGCTTATTTCCTGATATGGTTTGTTGCCGCTGTGCTGGTGGCTGTTGCAATATGGCGGTTATTCCACAAACGGTGGTTAAGCCTATTCGCCTATATGTACGTCTTATGGAATCCTCTCGCTTTCGACAATTGGATTGGCATTAGAGTCTACCGAAACTCGTTGTTTGCTCCGGCGATGTTTATTCTTTTGGCATTGCTGATGTTGCTGCTCGCTGCTCCATTGGAGAAGATGCACATTGCCCGCGGCATACGATTGAAGCACGATATCCTGCGGTCAGCGGCTGGGGTTGCAGGCCTTATTGTATTGGGATTGTGGTTCGCCTTCGTGCACGACCTCAAAGAGGATTCCGTGTGGCTGGTTCCTATGTTTCTCGTAGTGATCATGCTCAAACTGGCGATTACCCTCAAAAACGGTGTGAAATCGGTATCAGCCGGTGTGCTTGCTGTGGCCTTATGCCTTGTGCCAGCAGGTAGCGCGTGGTTGGGCATTGCCGGCATCAAGCATGTCAATAAAACGCATTTTGGGGTATCGATGTTGAATACCCGCACAGAAGGTGCATTCGCGGGGTTCATGCAGCGTGTGTATCAAATCCGATCTGCTGACCAGACGCCGGTGATTTGGACTCCAAAGAATTCCATTGATCAGGCGTTTGCCGCTTCTCCGACGCTTCGGTCCGTTAATGGTCTGCAGCATTATGTGGAACACAGCGGGTTCGCGGCGCCGGACATCACCGAACACCCGCTCAAGGGCGAGTTTTTATCATGGCAAATGATCGATGCGATCGATGCAACCATAGGGTGGCATGACGAGCGGCGTATCCAATCTTTCTTTTCGAAAGTCAATGCTGACTTGGACAACGCATTCCAAAGTGGAACTTTACGGCGCACTGCGAAAATCTCTTTATCCTCATCTCTGGTTCCGCGAACGTTGCCGGAAATATTCAGTCTGATTGGGCCGACCCTACGGTATTACGGATCGTATTTTTCTCTGAATCAGTACCGTTTGGCGGTGAAACATAACGACACCAAGCCGGAACATGAGAATGCCAATTTCATTGGCCTGAACCAATTGAATATCGACCCACATAATCCCAATCCGCATTATTTCTCATGGTTTTCATTTGAACATGCGCAGCGGTGCGCACAACGTTTGCTGACAATATATCGGTGCATCAACTTTGGATTGGCGCTGGCTGCATTGATTGCCATTGCCCGTTTGGCATTGCAATTACGCCGGCGAATGCACGCCCATGTGCTTCCTGTGATTCTGGCATTGTGCCTATGGATATATGGTCTGGCATACTCTTTCGTCGTTGCTTGGTACGTAGAGTATTTAGCCGCTGATGCAGATCAATGGGCAGCACGTGTACATTTCTTCAATACCGTTGGACTAGTGCAACCGATGATTGTCGTTGGCTTGTTGCTGGCAGTAGGCTCACTGAAATTGCATCGTGAATAGTCGGCGGATATACATCCGTGTGTTGGCACGCGTTACACATCTATCATGGGTGGTGAGAGGAAAACTTAATAGAAGTGAGGAGTGGTTATGCGAATCGCAATAAAGCGAATTTGTGCCGTAATCTTGGGATTGATGATGGTGCTATCGATATCGATAGCAGTCTCCGGCCCTACACATGTGGCATATGCGGATGAGGGCTCCCAAGAGATGTACCGTATGTACAATCCGAATTCCGGCGAGCATTTCTATACGGCGAATAGCTATGAACGGGATAATCTGAAAAGCCTTGGCTGGCACTATGAAGGTGTCGGATGGGTGGCTCCGGTAAAGTCCTCGGTTCCGGTTTACCGTCTGTATAATTCCAATGCCGGTGATCACCATTACACGATGAACAGCTACGAGAGGGACATGCTCGTCTCGAAGGGTTGGCGGTATGAGGGTGTCGGCTGGTACTCTGCCGATACGACGAACGAATTCCCGCTGTACCGTCAATATAATCCAAATGCCAAAGCCGGCGCTCATAACTACACGTTGAACAGCAATGAGAGAGATGCACTGGTTCGTGCTGGCTGGCATGATGAAGGTCTGGCTTGGTATGCATTAGGGCTTGGTGGGCCAGCTCAGTCGCAGCCGTCTGGCCCTGCAACGGTTCCCGGGGCCATTACCCCTGGTGCATGGTGCAAGAAGATTGAAGCAGGCCAATACGGGCGCAGCGAAGATGGAGATTTGTACCAGTGCTCGTATCAGCCTGGTGACAAAATACCGCATTGGTATCGAGTGCAGTGAGTGTGACCAATAGACACTGATTACATATTCATGAGCCGTCCGCAACAAGTCAATCTAGTTGCGGACGGCTCATCAGTATATAAGAGCGTTTCCATGCTCTATTCAGAACGTTGACGCTTAGTGAAGTGTCGCCTGAGGTATGCGAATTGGTTGGTGTCGGTGATGTAGGTCTTGCGGTCGTTCTTGGCGATGACGTCGAGGATTATTCCGGTGACGAACAGCAGCAGGCCGACGATGACGAGCATGATGGCGCCGATGAGTGTGGGGAAGTGGGCCACGGATCCGGTCGCGGCGAACTCGTAGGTCACCCCTCCGCAGAGCGCGATGCCGACGATGCCGATGAGAAGGCCGATGGTGCCGAAGAAGGGCAGGGGCTTGTATTCGCGGATCATGCGGAATATGGTGCTCATGACCTTGATGCCGTCGCCCACGGTGTCGAGCTTGGATACCGATCCGGCGGGCCGGTCCCGGTACTGGACGGGCATCTCGTAGAGACGCAGGTTGTTGTTCAGCGAGTGGATGGTCATCTCGGTCTCGACTTCGAAGCCGCGCGAGAGCACGGGATAGGTCTTGACGAACGTGAAGCTGAACGCCCGGTATCCGGTCATGATATCGGTGACATGCGCATTGAACAGGCCGTTGATGGAACCGCGGACCAGCCGGTTGCCGAAGTTGTGGAAGGGCCGCTTGTTCTCTTGGAAGTAGGTGGAGGAAAGCCGGTCGCCGATGACCATGTCGTATCCGTCGAGCACCTTGGCGACCATGGCCGGGGCCGCGTCGGCCGGGTAGGTGTCGTCGCCGTCGGCCATGACGTACACGTCCGCGTCGATGTCCTCGAACATGGCGCGGATCACGTTGCCCTTGCCCTGGCGGGGCTCGCGGCGCACGACGGCACCCGCGTTCCGGGCGATCTCGGCGGTGTGGTCGGTGCTGTTGTTGTCGTACACGTAGATGGTCGCGCCCGGCAGCGCGGCCCTGAAGTCGCGCACCACATTGCCGATCGTGACCTCCTCGTTGTAGCACGGTAGTAGAACCGCAACGGAATGGGTTGGGCAATTATCAAACATGTAAAATATCCTAACGTTTGGGATAGCCCGAAAACATTAAGTAATCGTTCTCAGAGCTGCCAAGGGAATACAAAAAGGTGAGCCAGCAATAGTCCGGAATAAGACCATCCGATCAAGGCAGATATGAAGATACGGATTTTCTTCCTATCGATAACGAGTATGCCTAGATTGGGGATTAGCAGACAGACAAGGGCATAAATGGGGATGAAGTACCTACTTTGGAGACCGCTTGCATAACTGCCAAGTGCGACTCCTCCCCAGGATACGATGAGACCTGTGCAAGTTAAAGTGTAGAAAAGAATGATTATTGCTGCAGTGGCTGTAATCTCAGCTATGTGGAACTCAGGGAGATTCTTGTTTCGATATAGAACAAGTAAAACAACGGCAAAAAGAATAGGCATCATGACCGCAAATGGTAACTGTGTATATTCAGCTCCAGTAAAGAATTGGATGTTGCGGCCGGTATCGTGCTTATCGTTGGTTAAATCCAAAGGGTTAATGAGAGATATTCCAAGGCTTTTAAGAATCTCACCGGGATGATGCAGCACAGTCAATTTTGCCTCTTTATATTGTTCGACTGTACTTACTGCACTGGGAGGCACGTTTTTTGTAGCCTGCATCCAACATATGGCTGAAGACAAGGAAATTATGACGGGAATTACAAACCTGTAGTCGATTTTATGATTCAACTGGTACTGTCGAATCATGGGAAGCGCAATCAGTAGTATGAGAATTATGCAGGTCATTTTAATTTGACCCAGGAACAATGCCAAAAGACAAGTTGCTAATATATTATGCCATGATAATTTCTCTTGCTGGTAAAGATATAAAATGAAAGCAACCCATAATAGTGAAATTGAATTTGTGATGGCATCTGCCGTTGGGTATATAGAGGAAAGAAAGAAAATCGGAAGAATTGCGATTCCGAATATAATCGTGTCGTACTGCTTTGCTAGTGATATAGCAATACATACAAATAGCGTGGAAAATAATAATGTAAGAAGGCAGCTGATTCTTAGATGTCCACCACCGAATACACTTGGAAAATAAGTAAAAGGTGAATTGATGGCAGTATTATTGAAGGCCTCAAATACTCCATCTTTATTGATTGCACCATAGTTGCCGGTTCCTGATGGATCTGGGATTGCCGTAAACTGGCCAGCGGCAATTTGCTCAGCTCTATTCCAATGATCAAGAAAATCATTTCTCGATGGAGCTTTATCGAAAAAAATGAGTATAATTCCAACAGGGATGGTTAATGATGCATAAAGTACGCTGAGCTTATATTTTCTATATATAGAAGTGGATATTTGTTGCATTCTAGTAGTAGAACGAGTCATCTGTTTTTTCTCCGCGTCACTTTCTGACAAATTAATATTATACCATGGTGTTCGTAATCAACCTCGTGGTTAATCATGTCCTATGTCAACCGTGTGCACAACTAGTTTACACACGGCGAGAACCAGCGTTTTTTGTCGGTGTTTCGCCGATTATTGAACATGAAGGGCTATCGTTCGTGGTAACTGATATTGCTGAGAGCGATTGATGTGGAATAAGGGGGCGCGGATGTTTTTTTGGACGGTCAGGTAGCCAGTCCAAGGTGTTTGCGGTATTGCGCGGGGCTCATCCAGTCCAGTGACTTCTTGATCCTAGTCTCATTGTAGGTGGGTCAGGTAGGTGGATAAGCGTTCGCGGAACTCCTCGTAGCCCACGCCCCTCCAGTCCCGCCCGTAGAAGAACTCGTTCTTGAGCCTGCCGAAGAACCCCTCGGCCGCCGCATTGTCCGGGCTGCATCCCTTGGCGCTCATCGACCTGTTTTTGTTCAATAGGAAGTTGAGGTTTTGGGGGTGGTGACGTTTTGTTGGACTTCGTTGTCTGTATGGTCGTTGGTCAGTGTACCGGATGGTTTCAGGCGACGAGCCCGAGCTGGATGCGTTTGTCCATGATGCTCATGCCGTATTCGGTCTTGATGCGCTTGTCGCGGTACCAGACCATGTACTCGTCGAGCATCGCGGTGAACTCGTCGATCGTCACGCCCTGGAAGCTCCTCTTGTGGAAGAACTCCTGCTTGAGACGGCCGAAGAACCCCTCCGCGGCCGCATTGTCCGGCGAACAGCCCTTCGCGCTCATCGACCGGGTCAGCCCGTGCTCGGCGCAGATGCGGATCCATTCCGGCCACCGGTAATGGCAACCCCTGTCCGAGTGGATGATCGGCGTCTCGCCGGGCTTGAGCGTGGCGCACGCGTCGCGAAGCATGCCGTTGGCCAGGGCGGCGTTGGGGCTCGTGTGTTTGTGTTCAATTAGTTGTTGCGGGTTTAGTCACGATGATTTTTCGGGTT